>Ga0099826_10001711_pt1 | contig 13504 bp, 8 predicted proteins | sample Mtrugardesep15_FD_76830 | JGI IMG/M metagenome (GOLD analysis project Ga0099826, IMG submission 76830) | Root nodule microbial communities of legume samples collected from California, USA - M. trunc garden sep15 | ecosystem: Host-associated > Plants > Roots > Nodule | place: USA: California... | reverse complement strand
GTAAGACAAGTTAAACAACTCTACATTTTTTTTTTATTCCCAGACTATAGGCCTGAAGGGAGGCCAAAAAGCATAACTATCATATGCGAAGAGCATCTTTAATCCCTTTGAAGCTCAACAAATTAAAAACATTCCCATTTCATTAAAGTTACCCGCAGACAAGGTATGTTGGCATTGGAAACGTGATGGAAACTACTCAGTCAATGTACCTTCTCTCATCCTCGGAGACACTAAGAACAAAGATGCAACAGGTTCAACAACAAGATTTCCTTTGATGGTCCTGTGACCTTTGCGGCTACAAGGAAGGAAGCGATTACAATATCTCCTTTGATGGCTTAAGCACTGGCCTTGACGTGGTGTTTGCAACAGGTTCAGCCACAAGATTTCCACAATTTGATCATTGAGACGGATGTTTAAACTGTAAAACGCTGCATTGGTGGACAGGTGAAGCATGCTGACATTGATCATTTAATATTCTGGACTTTAAGGAAATACTGCAGCACATAACTTGTAAGGTTGGCTAGTTTGGAAGGATCTAGGACTTGGTTGGGAGATGTCCCAGACCCTGTCATGAATTGTATTTGCTATGACTTATCATGTCCCTAATGAAAGTCTTGTCTTTGTGTCAAAATAACTAATCCTCCTACTTGAAGCTTGCAAGTGAGTCTAACTAAATTTGATGGCATTTTTTTTGTTTGTAATAAAGGCCAAGTAATTTTAATGATTGTTGTTTTACAGAACCATGTCTACGATAGTATGGTTCATGTTGTTTTACTGATTGAAATTTTTTAGTGAGTCTACTTGAAGTCTAATTTTAGTGAGTCTACTTGAAGTTTTTTTAATGATTGTTGTTTTACAGAAGCATGTCTACGATAGTATGGTTCCTGTTTCCAAGAAAGCAACCGGCAAAGGTTATGTTTCCCTTTTTGAAGAGGTGCACACACTACCACCGCCTTACTCTTCTATTTTGGTGTTTGTCTAGAGATATATTAGTGTCACCAAACTATTTATTGTTTCATTGTATGATGAGTAAACAGAAACCATATATTAGCTTGGATATCAACATAAATACAATCTTAGAAGAGCATACCAGGTTGACAATATTTGAAAACTGGGACAAGCTTTCTGCTAATTCAACTGACTATAATCTATTATTTCATTTAATGTGAGATTTCTAACTCACATTTGATATATCAACAATCTTCCCTTAAATAAGAATATGTCCATTCATCTAGGTATGTTTACCTCTAATATATACCAATTAAACTCTATAAATAGAATCCGGCTGAAAATTTGATGCAGGTAGACCTCTAATTTTGAAGAAAGAAAAAAACAATCTATATCCATAAAAAGCTAATAATTATACAAATATTTCATACATGTACAATAACATAATCCCGTCTAAATAAAAAAAGTTACTGTGTCTCAACCAACTATATCGTTGTTGTGTTATGCTATTAGTTTTCTATTAAAAGTGCAAGTACATTGCGCCTCAGTTACACACATTCGTGAATTTCTGCAAAAAAAAGTTTCCCGCTATATAGCACCACTAATTTCAAAAAGCCAGCAGGGTTCCCTTCAACAATGCAAGTAGCTCCGCGCTGCATAAATCAATCCTTGAACCTTATACGCTTGTTGGACTCGTGGGAAGACTCCACAGCATGTTTCCCACTGATGATCGTGGGAAGACCATAGCATATCACGCCTGCCTCGTACATAAATGGAACATTCTTACGAGCCAAAGGCATGAGAGACCCGATAGTAGGTCTGTGAGCACATAACCCGGATGTTTTGCAAACTTGGCATGTAGATGATTTTGCCTCCAACATTGCTTTATAGAGTTGAGTTATGAACGCATGCCCCCATCGTACTGTGATATTCCATAGATTGGAAATTACAAAAGAAGAGCCAGCAACAAGGTATGCATTCGGAGTACAATGTGGAACATAGTCCCCCTCCATCCTACAGGCACCACTCTGACAGCCCATTAAAATTGCGGCAGGACACTTTTCAAGTTGCGCGACTGCACTGCACGGAATGTACTTAGATCCTGTCAAGATGAATGATAAAGGCTTTTAGTCAACAACATAAAAATAGGGTTCTAACTAAGAAATCAGAAGAAAAAATAAACCTGTAACTCTCTCTGCCATTTTATGCATCTTGTTTTAGTTGTGCACAATTTTAAAGAAAATAATTAGGTATGTTTTCAATGATAAAATTAATTTCATTTACTAAAATAGTCATCTTATTGAAAAAAATTTGTGGAGTAATTAGATGAATTGAATTCAATAAATAGATAAAATATTTTTTATCAAAAGATATTTTTTCTTTATTCATTTGATATGTGAGTTGATAATGTAATAGGAAGAGAGAGAGAGAGATAGAAATAAAATGATGTTTGAATGTTGAAGAATATGGAGTGTACAAATATTATTAATGTTAAATCTAATGGATTCTCTATCAAAAACACCCTTAAAAATATAGAGCCATCAAAGAAGTAACAAACAAGTATATCGTATGTATTAGCTTACCACAATTATGATCATAATATAGAAAGAGATTATGTTTTTCCATGGCAGAACTCAATTTGTTGGGATTGGACATATCACTTGTAGTTCCCTGTAAAGTAACAACAAGAAGGTATAAACATTTTGTAAATAAATTCACCAAAAAATATATTTAATAAATATAAAAATATCTTATGTTTCTTCATTTGTGTGTATGTTTATAAATTCAAATGCATAAAATACCTCAAGATTACAAGAATCGAAACATTCCATTGTCTTCTTATTCCAGCAACTACTTGTTCCTTCACCTACTAGATAATAAGCATCAGATGGGTCTATCACAGAAAAGTTCCTTTTCTCTATATTAGCAAAAATGCTATTAACCGTAGGCATCCGGTAAATTTCCTGCGACTTTAGTATGGGAAAACCTTCCCATGGAAGAAGCATCTGTATGACATTAGATTTTGTTATTGAAGATGTAAATAATATACTAAAACACACATTAGACTACCTTTTAAAGCAAAAATACAAAAATAAAATATAATTATATAGCACATGTATAGCTACATAACAAGCAAGTAAAAAACGATTCACTTACTGCAACCTCGCAATCCAACACAAAAATGACAGGCTTTCTTTTCATTCCACGGCTCATTTTAGCAGACTCTTTAAATTCCTTCTTTAACCATTTAAAAGCATCTTGATATGCATTCATGTTAGAAGAACCATTTGAAATTGGGAGTATCCCACTCATGGCTTTATCAACATAGCCTACTCCAGCTATGTAGCACGGTTTCTCTGAGAATAACTGTGAATCAGCTGAATTTTCTTCTCCACAATAGTATTCTGAGGCACTAAGAAAAATCTTTAAGGATTTATATACCTCTAAGGATGCAATTTAAGGGAATTAACATCACAAAAGGTTCAACCCCAAAACATATTCTTGACACTAACATCCATGCTTTCGCAGTTGAGTTTACTTGATCTTTTTTGGAAGCAGTATCAAGCACTAATTGTTGGAGAAAAGCTGCATATTCTGGTCTAATGATGCTAATATTTATTATTGTTACCAATTCGTGGCCATTCAAAAACTCTGTCACATGCTTTTCAAGATCTTTGGTGGCTTTAGGAACACTCCTGGAATAGGAAGCAACATAAACAAAGAGAGTAAAGTTATATAGGCTATACATTAATTTGAATTTTTGTTTCAATATATACACAGAAAGAACAATTATTACCTAAGTGAATTGAATGAGTCTTCAATGTTGGAAAAAGATCCATCATTACATTTATCCTGCATTAAATACATGTATTAGATGGTCTTAAAAGTAAACAAAATATACACATGTTATATTTGATTTTTCACATGTAGTCCTCAATATCATAAAAGAGATTGTTCCTTTACTCTCCTGGTAGAACTTACATGGAATGTGTTAGCAGCATGACCTCTGGTGGAAGCTTCGTGATAATATGCCGCCCACATATTTTCACTTAAATTTTTTTTTGAGTGAGATAAGGAGACTTCCTCTCTTGAGCTAGATCCAGTAAACATGACTGAGAGTAATCTTGATACCTGTTACAGTATACCATCGTCGTCGTCGTCGAGAAACCAATTAAGTAAATGTATGATGTTTCGTAAATTTTGAATTGTAAGTATTCTATAAATTCGACACTATTTCTTCTAACCCATTGAAAGCAATTAAGTAAATAGTCACAAATAACAACATTAAGACGATAAGTACCACCTTTTTCAAAATATTTGGACTCTGCCTGGAGAGCACAAAGGCAACTGTCAGCCAAGAAGCAATATCATCAAACTTGACAGAGCTTGGATTTATGAAAATTCACTGTTAAGAAAAACAAAAAAAATTCAAAGCATGTAAAAGTTAGTCAAAAAACTAAATCTTTCTAAACTAGCGGCATAAGTAGAACTTTATAAACTGCACTTTCTCCATAACTATTAACTATGCACTTTGTCCTTAAATTGCACATTGAACTTGGAAGATATTTTTTCTAAGTCACAGTATGTGGAAGCTAAATGTCAAAGATTGTCGACCGAGAACATGCATGAAAAGGAAAGGTGACAAATATAAAGAACATTTTAATCACATGGATGATGTTTACAACAAACATTTCACTATCACAATTACCTTGTGAGCTCAGAACCATAGTGTCTAAGAGAATAAAAGCATATATCCAATATTAGTTTTGCTCTTTCGATGGCAAAAATATCCTCTTGTATTTCTACGGTTACCAAAATATTGATGCAATCCTTTGGAATGCACCTGAAGGTGGTGCTCAATGAGTTCCCGGCAACTAAAATGGATATACCGCCAAGTAGAAATTTGTGTTCTTCATTGGTATTTTCATAGCAATTAACTGGGAATGACAATTGTATTAGAGAAAGTAGTAAAGGAAAGTAACACATAAGTCTATGTAGTAAATAAGTAGCTCATACCTAATGAACTATGTAGCTCCAATAAAAGTTTTCTACGGACAAACTCCCACTTCACATCCATGAGAACTTTCATCCATCCAGATTTCATCGCTTCCGTTGGAAGACAATGCCAACACCTTCCGATAGACAAAGAACAATCAGCGGCACGCGTTGAAGAAGCACAAATTTGCTTAGCAGTTATATATTCAGGACATGTTAGTTCATTTTTCCACATGGTTCCATTTAATAACTCCAAAGCATGGTCATATCGATCATGTGCTTCCTTCACATTTTTCTGATCATATGCTGAAATTCTCATTTTCTTCAAATCTCCAAAGTACTTATCGAGAGTAGCTTCACACATGCCTCTACACTTTAAGCAACAAAAAGTTTTCCCCTCACTTAATACCTTTTTAACATACATAAGGACTGAATTTGCTTTGGAGTGTAGTTGTTCTAACTGTGTTTTTTCAGCTGAAGTACTTTCTTTTATAAACACTTTCCCTAATAATAACACAAAAATGGAAAATAAATAAGAAAATACTTTCTATAAAAAAAGATAGAGCGAGTAGGGTGTAAATTTTAAAACCAGGCCTAACAGCAAAGAGAAAGTAGTCGCAAACATAGGTAAATTACATGAATCTGATACTTGTATCCCCAATATGAAAAGTTCACCAGCCCCTTGTCCGTCCCCTAGTAATTCTCTTACAGTGCCTAACTGAAGTATGCCCTCCAAAAAGCTCTGCATAACCTTCCATGGGCTAAGATAGAGGTGCAGAAAGTCCACTGATTTGGACTTAGAGAAGAAATCTGTATCGCCAACCTCTGTTTTCACTTTAATTTGATACTCTAAGGAATTTGGTACAGATTGAAAATTCTCCTTGAAGACTTTTTCAAATAATTCATAAGCTTTCGCAGCATGAAAAAGAGCCTGAAAAAAAAAGGACAAATTAATGCATTTCATTCACAATATTAAATGTTATACTAAATGCGACATTGTTACAGACACAAAGATTAATGTAGGATGTGACCATCCTAACAAAAGCGTGAGCAATCATGTTTGTCTCCCTTTCAACAGACTCAATTTAACAGTTTTGATTTGTGACAAAATTGAAGTCACATGCAATTGGTTATAATCACACAAAAACTAATAACATTTGACATCCACAAGTAGAAACTATATCCGCATTATGTTTTTTAGTCTACTTCAAAAATCCACTTGTCAAGAGAAAGTTCTCTCACCCGAGCAATAAGTTAATGGAGACCGAAATCCTCAATTTGTGCTACTGATATTATAGCTTGGCTTTAAAGCTTTTGATACTTAAAATTTTCAGTGATTTGCTTTTTTTAATTAATTGAAGTTTGGTTGTTTAAATAGGTAGAAAATTAGGAGGAAACTAAGTCTGGATACATTATACATTTTTACGGTCTTATTTTTCATCTAAGCTTAATCAATGGCGTCCAACTACATTTTCACCATTCACCTTCCCAACTAATAAGTGTTTTTTCAATGAGTGTTGGTGCTTATTCAATGAGTGTTTTTTTTTTTTGGAATGCTAAATTGATTTGTGATGGTGCATAGAATTCAATGGTCACATGAAACATATCAATGATGGCCTTGAAGATTGCTCTCCTCAAGGTAGTTGTAGTTTTACCTTGCTTTTAAGTTAAAATGTGAAAATGGGTTTCTTTGGTGAAGTGGAGGAAGTCGTTGTTAGCGACATTAACTCTTTGCATTTTTTTCCACGGTACAAAATAGAGAAACTATTTAACTTTTTCCCTTGATTATTCCTTCATAGTTTGCATATGCCCATTGGTTCTGTGAAATTTGCAGGCTAAACCTGATAGAACCACAGAAGCATTGCTCAAAGCCTTGATAATGTTTTTATAGAAAGTGATAAGTAGTTTCAGTGTAAAAGCATGAAGGCAATTACAACTATGGAATGAAAATTGAAATTAAATAAGTTACCATTAGAGGAATCAAGGATTCACATATTACGTTCAACAAAAAACAAAAAAATACTCTTCACATATTCCTCGCCCCTCTCATTATTTCCTTTCTTGCTTATAGCAACCATGCCTCCCATATGTATGAAACATTCATTCATGTTTAAATCAGCAAAGATATTAAGTTAAAGCGTCAAGTAGGATAAGAATTTAAATCAAAATTATTGCTATTTACCTCATTTAGCTCGCCAAATGCAACAAGTCTTTTGCTCGTATCTATGTGCATATATCCAGCCACATACAGAGAATGGATGCCTTCTGTTGTTAGCTAATGAAGGAAAATTTAAGAAAACATTACGTGAATATCAAGAAAACACATGGAGCGGGCCATTTTGAAAGATTTTTTTGTCCTTAAATATAAGACATACTATATTTATTACTCTGTTTCCACATATATTCATTATCAATACTATCTTGAAATATGACAAGTAAACATTGAATACATTTATGCACTGAGGGATACTTTAGTAATAGTCATACACAAAGCATACACATTAATTATACTACCAATTTTTCCTTAATTTGAAGGGGTCTTAAAATGTAATGCCTTCTGTTACCAATTTTTCAAGGGGTCTTAAAATAGAGATAATGGGAGTATATTATAATGACTTACTTTTTTCATGGGATCAATTCCAATTTCAAGCTGTTTTGCAAGCTCTTGAACGTTGAACGTGCTTTCAAATTCACTTCATCATTATGTGAGCCGGTACATGCAAAATATAAGTTTTGAAGAAAACCTTGTAACGCAAAGGAATTTTCTTTTAATGCATCCTCCCAAGCATTTAACTTTGCTAGACCCTTAACACTAAAGAATGCATCGTTCACAACAACAGAATTACACAAGGCATCGTTGAATCTTCGAGACATCCAAAGGGATGGCAACCATTCCTTTACTTCAACTTTCTTCAATTTGAAAATATTGAGGATTACACGGTAAGCAGCTTCTGATATTTCAATATAACCCTAAAGAAATACCATAGAGATCAAAATCACTTTAAATTTTAGGTAAAACGATAAAGAAGCAATATGATTCAAAAAGAAAAAATAACCTTTAATTGTGATAAGTCTATCACATTAAGAATAAGTATTATAGTGCTCGTTTGCAATTCAAGTGCTCCTTCTGCAATGCTATCAACTTCATATATCTCTTGCCACAAATTCAAAGCAGCCTTTAGATCTTCAAAGATGGTCTGCTTAATGTAAAATAAAAATGCATGCACAAATTTATTAAGTTATGATACCAAAGAGTTCGGAGAAAGAAAATACATTCTTTAAAATAATAAGAAAACATGATTGACAAAATAAATATATGGTAGCAAGATTTATACCATGCTATGAGGTTTAGTTTCTTGAAGAGACAATGCCCGAAGGCAATACGCCTCACACAAATGAAGAGAAACAAAATCTATCTTATCCTTTTGAAGTTTGCGATATAGTTCTATGGCCCCTGTCATTTGTTCTATGCAGCCCTCTATATCACCATTTTCCTTTAATGTCTTTGCGTCTCTTACTAGTGCCTCTGCAAACGACGTATCCGTATCCGTCATCACTGAAAACATATATATGATTCCGTGATTTAGTAACAAATAATCAATCACTTTTTGTAATTAGGAAAAGTTCAAAATCATTCAAAAGAATGTATAGAAACAAGCAAATGGAGAAACAAAATGATACATCATTATAATAACACATCATGACGTCATCATCATCTAAGATCTAAACTAGCATTTTCATTGCCTTTTGTTCTAGTGTTGAAACAGAAAGAAAAAAAATCGAAATAAAAGTAAAAAAAAAAAAAAAATTATATATATATCTAAAAGTAATGAATAAAAGAGTAGTGATGGGATGGGTTTGAAGTTTGAACCAACCTGGTGAATGAAGCTAAACTGTGAATAGAGAGATAAACAAGCAAATGCAGAGCTGAAAAAGAAATAACAAAGCAACATCAAAAGCTAATAAACAAAGTGGAGATGAGTAAAAACTGTAATAGTTTTTAGTTTTGAAAATGAAAGAAGAAAAGAGTAGTGATGGATGGATTTGAAGTTTGAATGAACCTTGTGGTGAAGCTAAACTGTGAATGAAGATAAACAATCAAATGCAGAGCTGCAAGAAGAAAGAAATAACACAGCAACATCAAAAGCTAAAAAACTGTAAAATAGTTTTTAGTTTTGAAAATGAAAGAAGAAAAGAGTAGTGATGAACCTGTAAAATAGAATGAAGAGAAAAATGGAAAAACAAAGTTTGTTACTTGGAATGTAGAGACATGAGTAAGAGTGAGTGAGAATGGAAAGAAATGAAATGTGATGGTATTGCTACTGCTATTGCAAGTTTGTTTTTAACAACTTCTCAGACACAATGCGACTGCCATACGTTGTGTGCAGTTTCAGCCAGCGTTTTTGCATAGCTATAAACAATCATATAGGCTTTTTCATATTTATACTTTAGAGTTTTTTTTTTTTATTTTCCTTTTCACTTTCTTTAATTCTCTCACCCATCACAATTTCGTACTAATCCAACATAATTATACTTCATTTTTTATATCATTATTATTTAGGTTTCGTTTTTTTTAATCTATTCAGTGCTACCTAAAACTATATTCAATTTTATTTTATCCATGCACAAATTATTATTGCACGTTTCCTCTAACACTTCTTGTGTTGGAAGGACTTGTTTTATTTAAAAAGATAATTTGAATATGAGAGAGAAAGTTGTCACAAAAGTTGTTCAAATATTACTAGTCGATATATCTGTGCTCTGCGCCGTGCGACGTAACGTGTGTCGTTGTGCAACGAGGTGTGTGTCGGCGAGAACAAACATAATACTAAACAATGCTATAAAAAAAATTACAATTATTTTTCATCTTATAATAGGTGAGTAATCATTTGTCACTAATTTTATACAATTATGTAATGACAAAATTAGTATATTATAATAGGTGAGTAATTTTGAGTCTTATACTCTTTTTGGGTAATTTTGGTAGTGGAAATGTTGCACGTTATGTAAAGTGGAGATGTAAAAACGGTAATAGTTTTTAGTTTTGAAAATGAGAGAAGAAAAGAGTAGTGATTAGAATGAAGAGAAAAAAGTTTGTTACTTGGAATATGGAGACAAGAGTAAAAGGGTGAGAGTGGAAAGAAAGGTTACACCCCTGCTATTGCTACTGCTAATAACCATAATCCAATTTTTTTTTTATTAAAAACACAAAACAGATCATTTCCAAATAATACTAATATGGATAATAATATTATATAATAATAATGCCATTAAAATATTATTAAAATTGAGGTGTTACAACCAAGGTTCACCGAAACACACATCTATAATATGGTCAATAACCGTAATCCAATTTTTTTTTTATTAAAAACACAAAACAGATAATTTCCAAATAATACTAATATGGATAATATTATATAATAATAATGCCAATAAAATATTATTAAAATTGAGGAGTTACAACCATGATTCACCGAAGCTAATGAAAATTCACCTGAAAATTCATCAACAACCCACCAGTTTCATACGAGGACGTTTTTGCCTCATATTCAATTAATTATAGGTTCGAACACGACCAATCTTCGGGAATGATGTAAACCTTTCTGTCGCAACTCTTTTCACGGCAACAAACATTTTTGTCACAACTCTCTTCACGGTGGCGACACTTTCCGTCGCAACTCTCTTTCTCTTCTCTTCATGGTGAATATTCTCGTCGCAATCAAAACTCGAAAAGTGCTTCATTTTCGGATCAGACTTTTCTACTATTGCAGTTCACGATTCACCGTCGACAACATTGTCACCCCTGTATTAAATGCTCCCGAAATACGGGTGTGGAGTCTTCACCACCGCTCCATCCCCATGGAAGAATATGGATGTGGAGTCTTGACCACCACCTCCACCGAAGGTGGTGTATGTACACGTCTTTTGCCATCGTTGTGGGTACGTTGAACCAGAAAGTTGGAAAAATTTGCTCGTGTGGATCTTATTAATTGTAGTTAGTGGAGTAGTTAAGTTGGATGAAATTCAATAAATAAAGGTATAATAATGGAAAAAAAATAATAAATGCTGCATTGATATTGTAAAGTGACAATTACTTTGAGAAAAAAAAAATGTTAAAGAGACAACAATTGTGAGACGGATGAAGTATAATTTAAAATGAAATTTAATGAAGGAGAAAACCAAAAAAGGAATAAATAGTATGAAATAATGACAAAACTTATGTGAATTTTTTTATATGTTTTTCATGTGATTCTTAGCTAAAAACTCATTTTCATGAGTAGTTTATTTAAGAACCATACGAAAGGTGTTGAAGACAAAATCCTTATTTGATATTTTAAAGATTGCAAACATGTTAAATTAATTTATTTCATCTTGTTTTTTTTTTGACAAAAAAATTATTTCATCTTGTTATTTACTAATTTGTTTTGTGATAATTGTTTCATGAGAACGTTTTGAGAACATTCTAGATTCACAAAGTAAATAAAATATTTACATCAAAAGAACAAGTCAGTAAAAAGTAAAAAGGGAAGCATGACATGACAATCATATGAGAAGTTATCTTGAGGCTTGAGGTTTTTCGATCCATTTGAAGAAAAATCCATTGAAGGATAAAAAAAAAAACTCTCTTTCACCTATTTATTATTAATTAATTAAATTGAAAAATATTAAGAGAGAACTTATAAGATTATAATTATAAATTATGATGATAATGATGATGATGCTGATACCTTTTAAACAAATGTATAATTATAAATAATAAAATAATGTAATGTTTTTTTTTTATTTTTAAAATACACAGTGACATGGTGATTTTTAGTTTAACTCAAATAGTTCATACTCTCCGAGAAGGTAACCAATGTGCCGATTTCCTAGCTAAGTTGAGAGCTTCTTCAAATGATACTCTGTTATTGCACCAGCAACCCCCTGATGATCTTCGTCCCATGATTAGAACAAGGCACTATTTTCTAAAGACTTTAGTTTTCCCCTTTGTTTGGGGTTCTTTTTCTTTCTTTTCTGTTTTTCCTTTTCAGCAATGTAACCAAAAAAAAAAAAAAAGTTCATCTACAGTTAAAAAAATATGCCTTAAATGTGGAAAATAATTTTCTGAATAATGATTCATTGCCGCAAAACTAAAAATCATATATATCCCTTTCCCGCCTTCAAATATACCATTTGAATTAGATTAAATAAATGTTGGAAAAACCAACAGTACTATATTTATTTCAACCAAGTTCATGACATTGTCAGACAAACAAAAACAATCATATATGTTTAAATGGTATCCTTCAATTTTACTAGTACTTGAGCATGAGGACTCGAGGTTGTCGAGATAAATAGGTTATCTCCCTCCAAAATATCATTTTTATTTTTTTAAGGTGTGTTTAGATTGAGGGTTTAGGAGGGGAAGGGAGGAGATGGCTCATTTTTATTTTTAAAATTACGAATAATGTAAAAAGAATTTTTAAAATAAATTAAGTATTTTTGAAGTAATATATGATTATTTATCATGTTGTTAATTCAATTTTCTAAAAACCAGTTTATAATGTTCGTAATTTAAAAATGAAAACCGAACCCTCCCCTCCTTTCCCCTCCTAAACCCTCAATCCAAACACACCTTTATTTGGGAGTTTGGAGGGAAAGAGATGAGAGGGTTTTGAAAAAAAGGAATAAGTAAATGGAAAAAATAGAAGATATTGAGATAATAGAGTTTTCGAGGTTAATTTTTTATTCATAATACAAAATCTCCTTAGTTTAAGGGAATTCAAAAAATATATTGAGCGATAGTTTTGAGGGATTTTAAAAAAGTTTATATGAATTTTTCAAAATCAATTTAAGTTGTTATAACATTCTTAAAATTGTGACCATGAGAAAGAGTGGAGAGAATATGGGGAAAATTAACTAATTGTCGTAACTCGATATAATAATTACAACTGTTAGTTATGGTTGGTAGTTTTCCGCTTATTCTTTTTGTGCACTCTCTTGGAACTTGGAACTCACTCCTACTACATAGAGGCGGGAAAGGGATTGCCACGGGTAGCATTTGTGTGACATTGTAGTGTCAATGTCATTTGATATTGATCAACCACAATGTAAGAAGTGACTTTCTTGTTTTTCTTTCAAAAATATTTGTTGTTTTTTGTTATTTTTTTAAGTGAAGTGTGACATGGCACATTGTGGTTGGTCAATGTCACGTGACATTGACACCACAATATCACCCAAGTGGCTTCCGATTACCACATACTAATAAGTACTTTATATTTTCTTTTTCTTGAAAGTAACATACTAAGACATGAATTCAATCTTAATCAATATCTTTAAAGTGTTACAAATATAAATTGATTAGTAAAATCTGTATATTTCTTTTTGAGTAAATAGTCAATTACCCCCTCGAAATTGTAACTTTCGTCAAAAACCCCCTTGAATTTTGCAAAACGTCAAAAACCCCCCTGAAATTGTCAAGCGTCTGTCAATTACCCCCTCCGTTAATTTCCTCCATCCAACATGATGATGTGGCTGTTAACTGCCACGTGGCACTGCCACATGGTCAGAAAAGTCATGC
>Ga0099826_10001710_pt1 | contig 13504 bp, 6 predicted proteins | sample Mtrugardesep15_FD_76830 | JGI IMG/M metagenome (GOLD analysis project Ga0099826, IMG submission 76830) | Root nodule microbial communities of legume samples collected from California, USA - M. trunc garden sep15 | ecosystem: Host-associated > Plants > Roots > Nodule | place: USA: California... | reverse complement strand
TCAATTAATATAACTTCATTTATATTATTTTTTATTTTAAAAAAATAAAATAAAAAATTAATTATACAGTCAGCGTGCCACATAATCAAATATGCACAGTCAGCGCGCCACTCAGCATGCCACATCAGCGTCAGGGTCTAAAACGAAAGAATCTTAAATTACAAGGTTCAAATCTAAACTTTTTTTTTTACAGGGGCGTAAACCGGAACTCGCCCAAATTACAGGGGGGTAAAACATATTAACCCTTAAAAAAAATACAACAACATGTGATTCCTCTTGTAGAAGGCACAATATATATAAATAAGGAAATATGCATCTAACGATTTGTGTTAGACTAATATAAGTTGAAATCGCTCAATACAGTTCAGAATAAGTAAAAAATTACATTACATGACAAATCCACATTCAACGATTTATGTTAAGACTAATGTAAGTTGTCATCACTCAAGTCAATTCAGAAGTAAAAAATTGCATTACCTGACCATGAGATTATTTTGGTACAAATCTAAATCATTCTACTTTTATTTCCTATTTATTTCCTTTGTGGCCTTCATGTATATTGAGTTGGAATTCTTAGAGTCACAGAAAAAAAAAATTAGAAACAAACACTTGAAAGAATTAAGAAACAACATAGTATCCATATAAGAGAATAAACTAAACAAACAATGAAAGAGACTAAGTAGACTATTACATTACCTAACCATATGGTCAATTTAAGAGTAACAACCAATACCTTCTCATCAATTAGCATTAGAGAGTTAATCTAGAATGGTATGTGTATCATCGATTTTGACTACTCCCAACCTGTGAAAGTAAAGAATATACAATAAGATTAGAACATATGAATAACACGGTCTAAAAAGAAAAACGTAGAAAAATGGTTTACTTTGTGTCATTCACATCAACAACAAACCTTATGGTAAAGCCAAAAGATTAGGAAGAAAATGATCAAATGCAACATATATAAATATTAGGATGATTCAAAGCCTAACATCTTTTTAGGTTTTATGTGGAGGAAGGTAAAGTGACACTTCCTATAATGAATGATAGTGTAAATATTTTGAGGTGTAATTTCCTAATCTTAACCGTGGGAATTTTTATAATCATTATTAGACATATTTCATTTTTTTGGTATTGATGGGACACGATCTTGCCTTCACAATATTTGGATTGTTGTTAGATAGATAGATCGATCATTTTTGAGAAGAAAAATGTAGTGGAAGGGGCTTTAAGAATAAGCAAGAATGAATAATAATAATGTAGAATATTTGACTAGTGGGCAGTTTTTTTATTTTTTTTAAAACAGTAGTGGAAGAAGTTATAAAAATAAAAGGAGTTACACTAATTAATTGTTATTTACATAAAGAAGTATGAATAGGAGTATGCAACCGACCGTTATTTTTTTGAAATAAATGAGTTATCACTACTTTGGTAGATGAATAAATCGTAAAAAGAAAAAAAAAAAAAAGAACCACATGTAATAGAAAGATGTAAGAATAGATGGTGTAAAGTTACAAAATTCAATTAGCAAGTTACATAATAAATATAAGAATAAATATATGTAAATGTAAATTTTTAGTAAATAGATGAAAAAAGAAAAAAAGAAAAGAGAAAGCCACATGGTGGATGCTTATAGAAAATAAGTTAAAAAATGGGCATTTGTGAGGTGACATGTAAGTAAAGTGTAGCTTAGAATACATGTATATAGAGATAGAGATTGTTCTAGATCTATCTACTAAATTACTGATAAGACAAAGGAAATAAAATTTGGGACAACATAAAAAACTCAATTGAAAATGTTACAAAGAAATCAACCCCACCCACCAAAGAAACTTTTGAGGTGAACTACATCATTTTGATTCCACTTTTGAGTATGTAGGCAAAAGACTTATGTCTTTTCAAATCAATAAAAACAATGTTGTGTGTGGTGCTTTAACAACATTGAATCCGCAAGTCACTTGTTCACGATGTACCCCCAAACGTTGGAATATAGAAAGAGATCCTCAATTGGATGGATCTTCGACTTGTAGGGTGGACAACGGATGTGGTGAAAATTTTCCTACTTTTCAACAATGGGTGCTAAGACACGAAAGGAAAAAAGGTGTCTCATCTTGTATGGTTGGCAACGGCTTGATCTATTTCGTTGGATAGAAACAGTACTCTCTTCGGTCTTATTTACAAGAGAAATACAAGAGAAAGTTGACTTTTTAGATACTTTGAATAATGTATGTATCTAGCCAAGAACCTAAACCAAATACATAAATTATTTAATTAATCTAAAAAGTAAATTGTTTCTTGTAAATAGGACTGAAGAAAGTATTTTATTTAAGGGTTAAATATGTTTTTGGTTCCTATAAAATTGTGACCTTCTAAGTTTAGTTCTTACTTAATTTTAATAGCTTTTTTAATCCCTACAAAAAAAATTTACTTATAATTTTAGTCCCTGATAAAACAAATTTTGTTTAATTATTCTTAAACTCTTAAATTTTCTAACGATTCTTTTTATACAAGTTTAGAACACTATGAAAGGTTTATTTACTAAAATCTAGAATTTATTAACATGAAATAAATTAAATATGAATTTTTTAAAACGACAAAAGTTTAAGATATAAGTAACAAAAATATGGACGTAGAAATCAAATTTTTGTGATGTTTTTTTCAGATAAACTTTTAATAACGTTCTTAACACGCCTGTAAAAAAATTGTTGAAAAACTTTAGAGTTTAAGCATAAATTAAACAAATTTGGATTGAGTAAGAACTAATATTGAGTGTAGAAATTTTTTGTAGGGAGTGAAAAAACTATTAAAATTAAATAAGAACTAAACTTAGAAAGTCGCAATTTTATAAGAACAAAAAAATATATTTAACCCTTTATTTAATAATAAAGTGACTAATCAGATAGAGGTGGTTGATAAAATTTAGTGTCACTCTTTTGGTTCATCTCTGGATAGTAATATAAAAATCAATCTTTTCTGATTGGTGGAGAAATCCAATTGCTTGTTCTGAATGTATCTAACTATATTGTTGCTTTGTAATGGGTTTCATTTATTCCCTATATACTCGTTTAATGAGAAATTCTGTTATAGTCACAAACATAAATGCATAGTGTTTGGGCACACACATTACAAAATATTTTTAAATAATGAAAAAAAATTGATAATAAAAATAATTTAGTATTTCAAGAAATGACATTTTTATGTGTGTGTGTGACCAAATACTATTTATTTGTGTTTGTGACTATGGAAGAATTGCTCCTCGTTTAATATAATTTTGCTAAAAAGAAAAGGGTCTTGTTCTCAATGTATCTAACTATATTGTTGCTTTGTAATGGGTTTCATGTATTCCCTATACTCGTTTAATATAATTTTGCTAAAAAGAAAAAGGTCTTGTTAACCAGTATTCTGGGACACTGGTTAAAGAATTCAAAAGTAAAAAAAGTTGTCTTGAAAATATAAACTGTTACTTTTGACCACTAATTATTACACGTTTTTTAATAAAAAAAATTTATGCTTAATCAATGTCCCGGGGACACTGGTTAACATTCTCCAAAATAAAATATGTGACTAAAGAATCACAAGTGTGAGTTAGTTTTTTCATTCGGTCTCAATATTTTGTCTATTTTTATTTTAATTTGTCATTAAGTCTTACTACTTCCGTCCCTAATTATCAGACCCTTTTAAGAAAAAAAATTTGTTCCTTTTTATAAGAGCGTTTTGATATTTCCAATTACATTAATTATTCTTTTACAAGCATACCCATATTTATTTTGTATCTTTTTCTTCAATCAACAATAAATACTATATTAAAAACATAAATTAACTCTCTCTTTTAAGGATAAAATTGTAAAAACAATAGTAATTATAAACAAATTTAAAACTAATCTCAACTTTCTTAATTCCCGTGATTTTGGCAAAAAAGTCTTATATTTAGGGACGAAGGTAGTAATATTTTCCCTCTATTATTTTCAATCTTCCTCTTCCTATATCTAGAACAATTGAGTGAACAAGAAATTCATTTGTGAGAGTTCTCTTGATCAAATATTTATTTAAAACATTTTTTTTTTACTAAAGTCACATTCATTTTAATCAAGCAGGAGCATAAACAAGTTATTACTCTCTCCGTCTTATTTATTTTAATACAGTATTTATTAGTTTTCCTCATTAGTATACTATTATTATTGATCTTTATCTCAATTAACTACTCAACTAATTACTATTAATAAATAAATCTTAATAAATATTATCTTTGAAATAATCTGTCTAACTAATCATTTTTAGTCATTTCGTCTTTATATGTAAGCAAAATTTTATCAAACAATGATGCATATAGACACGGATGAAGTATAACAAAACGTACACCCTTCTAAATGACAATTAAAATAAGATGTGAAAGGATTTGTGCCAAACAATTACTGCAATTCAGTCTGCCAGATAGCAAAAGTTTGAATTTCAATGGGTGCTAAAACATGGTAGGCCCCAAGCTATATTTGACATTATTAAATCGGTGGCATGATTATAGAATAGTGAACACCTATGCTAAAATCAACTAGTAGCTTTGATGAAAAACAGTATTGTCGGCAACCGTCTAATTATGATGCATTGTTTTGATTTACTATTAAAAAAGCAAAAGAGTGAATTTATATAAGTGATTTTTGAAAAATCAGGGATAAGTTGCATAAGATTAAATTTATATATTTCGTTTACGGTACGTAGTGTTGAATTCCTCTTATGAAAAAACAGTATATAAATGTAAGTTAAAGTTAAAGGTGACATTTGTAGTTTTTTTATTGAAACAGTCTGGAATCAGGCAATATCACCGTTGGAAGTTTTTAATATGAAATCCTAGATTGCATTAATTTGGTCCCTGACTTTTGTATTACTAATAAGAAATGCTAGTTGGCGTTTAAGCGTGCTAAGATTTGATTGCCTTGCTAAAAAAAAGACTTGATTGCCATCGTGTTATGTTATCTAATAGGAAAATACTAACCAGTGTCTAAATAATGCTAGTTAAGAAGATTAATATGGTAAAAATTATGTATTAAAAATTGGTGAAAATTAAAATCTTTCTTTATGAAAGAAAAAAAGTTATTGTTTTTAATTAAAAAATTTCTATTTTTAACATCCTTAATCAATACCCTTAAGACATCGGTTAGCAAAACTCTATTTTAGAATACAAGAAATGTTAGTATCAAAAAAGAATACAAGAAATGTTATTGAAATTCTATTTTTAACATTCTCTAATATTCACTCTCATGTTGGTGAAACACGTGTAAGTGTGATCACTTTATGAAAAATCCATTTTTAAAATGTGGTATTCACATAGATTTTATCCAATAAAAAAGTTACTATTGAAAAAGTATTGGAAAAAAATATCCATAACACTCCTTGATGTTGATCAAATTAGTTTCTAATTTATCATTCAAATACACAACTTCTGTTCTTTTATGTTTCTACGTAGATACCATATTTTAAAAATGAATCTCTCATAAAGTGATGAGACTTATACATGTTTCACAAATATGAGAATGAATGTTATAGAATGTTAAAAGCAGAGTAGCGAACCAACTCATCAATGTCTATAGTTTTAGCTAACAATAGGCCTTGGTAAATAGCTAGTAACACAGCTTAGAAGACTATCTGAAGAATTATGAATATAGTCGGAAAACCCTGAAAGGTAAAAACCTGCATTATTGTTTCTTAAGACACCACCGAAGCCAACTCTAATAGGGGAACCTAGACAGCTTCCATCAACATTAAGGAAGACACTAGAATGGTTATTATTATTCCACTTTATGAATCTATTTGCTGACGCGTCATTTGAGAGAGGTGGAAAGCACGCTTTGAGAGTTTTAACCATGTTCTGAATGTTGGAAGATAGCTGATTTATGGACCAAGTTTCATTTCTGAAGCACTTGTTGTTTTGGTGACACCAAACCCACCAAATTGTACCCACAAAAATAAAAGAATTGGTACCTAAAAAACCTTTCTTGAGCTAATCATGATCAACCATGTTAGAGAAGAATTCAGAGTGTCAGAACCCAGAAAGCTGCCCAACATTTCTCAAGAAATGTCAGTCACATATACAATGAAGGAAAGTCTCTTCATGGAGGTTGCACCAAAAGTAGTTATAAGTCGGGGCATGTTTCTATGATTGGGTAAGGATACAGTAGGTACCGAAATGTGGCAAGCCAACCAAATAAAAAATTTGATTTTTTCTGGAAGTTTTAGTTTCCAAATCCAAGACCAAAAGAGATTAGAGTTAGAATGGGTTACTGGATCAATGCAAGAAAGCAACCAAGAATACTCGCTTTTGGTAGTGTAGGTACCATTTTTGTTGCTACTCCAAATGAAAGTATCTTCAAGGGAACCATTAAACTTGAGGTGGATGTTATTGATGTTTTCAGACATTATGTGGGCCGATGTAGAAGATGACATCTTTAACTGTCAATTGTAAATCATTGATGTCAATATAGGACACAAGGGACCCTGAGTAACCATAAGAGCTCCAAGGACATGACCAAAAAGAAGAACTACCTGATCTAGTGCGCCAAGAGAAATCATCTTTAATGATATTTTTTGTTTTGTTGAGGGAAGACTAAGTGGCTTAGTCGTTATAGTGAGTAGTGGCATGGAGGAAGTTTGGATCTGCAACATACCTATCTCGGATAGAAGATCGACCCAAAGCTCATTAGAGGAGACAAAACTCTCACACCCTTGAAAGAAGTTGCACAATTTCTTACGTCCTTTCATCCACCTCACCAACTCTCATATGAAGGAACCTAGAAGCTAACCTCACCGAATAAATAATAGATGAATGAATGTTCCTTACCCAAAAGTCTACACCTCCCGAAAGGACCATACTCTCTAAATACTTAAGTAGTTATCCCAAAGTCACAAGCTCTGACTAAAAAAAGATCTCTTCTCTAGTTAAGGTCCCAACCCACTTGGATCCATCTCTCACAGTCATATCAATCATTTTAGCTTCTTTCTTAATAAACACCTACAACAATATATGAACCATTGCAAAAATGTGTAGATTAACCACATATAGCCTTCTTGAAGGCACTAACATATAACTAATAAGTTGGCTTTATTTGGCCTCTTTCCAATAAAGATATCTCCTTCTACAAATTTGAGACACCTCTTAAACCCACCACCCATCTGTTAGGATGATCCCACTGAGACTCTTTTACATATCTGGATCTAATTATATCATTCCACAAAGCCTCACCTCCCATGATCAACCTCCAACACCACTTCTACATATGGGCAAGATTAATCAATCTTAGATCTATAATACCCAACCCTCCTACACTTTTTAGCTTACAAACATATGATGATATGACCCAATGAGTTTTTATCACCCCTTTACACCCTCCCCATGAAAAGAGACATCAAATTTTTCACAATTTGTCTCACAACACAATTTGACATTTTCAAAAAGAAAAGAAAATTTTTGTGATATAGTTAAGGACCGAGTTTAAAAGAATCACCCTCTCATCCAAACTGACAAACCTATTACTCCACGAGCTCAGACGAGTTACTAATGAATCCAACAAAGGTTTCCAAGTAGACAGACTTATAGAATTATCCCTAACCGAAAGACCGAAATACTTAAACGGAATCAAGCCAATGCTACAGTGGAGATAATTTGTGGCTAGGCCGAGGAAAAACACATCAACACTAACTCCCATAATACAACTCATAACAAAATTAACTTGAAGACCCGAGGAAATCTCGAAACACCTTTACATAATCTTAATGGACCAAAGATTCTCCACTGTTGTATTTCCTATAAAGAGAGTATCATCGTCATATTGAAGGTGTGTCACAGACAACCCAAAACTCCCAACTTTAAAACATGTAAACATACCCATTCCTTTGCCTTCATAACAAACATAATTAACACCGCTGCAACTAGGAAAAGGAAAGAAGCTAAAAGATCACCCTACTTAATTAAGTCCTCATTGAGAGGGACATCACATTGTATATATGAATAGTAAGTGTTCTTAGTGTATTGTTTAAGCATATAAAAATAGTAATTTTTGCATTGAAAATTATGCAGGTTATGACTTTAACACGTGTTTGACTTATATTTTTTTTAAAAAAATTCTTTTGGAGGATTTCTTTAATAACATCATCAAAATATTTGTTAGCAAAACCCAACAAAGCTTAATAAAAAATTAAAATATTATCGGAATGTCAATTTGAATAGTCTAATTTAAATTAAAAAAAAAAAAACCAAGAGTATTGGTCCAACAAATATTATCACCAAATCTAAAGCATACCGTAGTAATAAATTAAAATCAAATGATAGTGAGACAAGTGTCCAATAATTGTAGACAATTGTACCATACCTCATTTAATGCAACCTACAACCACCACCAATACCGACAGAGCTACATGCACTACACTACGCCAATGCCATCACTCTGCTCATCTTCCCATCTCTCAATTCCGATTCCCACCTCATCTGTTTCTCTATATAAACCCCCACTCTCTTACACTTTACACTCACCAAACAAACAAACCAAGTAAAACAAAGACACATTTCTCTTTGCAACTTTCTTTTAGGAAAAAAATGGCAAGCATGAAGGTAGCATGTGTTGTTTTGATGATGTGCATGATTGTTGCACCTATGGCAGATGCTGCAATCTCATGTGGACAAGTGAGTGGTGCTCTTGCTCCATGCATTGCATATCTTAAAAGTGGTGCTGGTCCATCTCCAGCATGCTGTGCTGGAGTCAAGAGACTTAACGGTGCCGCCACCACCACGCCTGACCGTCAGGCTGCTTGCAACTGTTTGAAACAAGCTGCTGGTGCTATTTCTGGTTTGAATCAAGGCGCAGCTGCTGCTCTCCCCGGAAAATGTGGTGTTAACATTCCATACAAGATCAGCACCTCCACCAACTGTGCTACGTATGTTTATCTAACCTAAAAACTTTCATTCTGAATCTGTAATTAAAAAAAAATATAATCTATTCATCAATTCATGGTTATTATAGTCTTTTTATAAACTATTTTTTTGTGACTGTTAGGGTTTGAACCTCGAACTTTACATATATTATGCATTGTCCTTATCAGCTAAGTTAAGCTCACGATAACTCTTTATAGTCTATTGTGATAACATTTGAATTTTTATAGAACTAATTTATACTTTCAATTTTTGGATAATATTATATTATGAATATGATGTTTCATTTCCTAGGAAAAACTTATATATACATCCTTTGTTCATATTCTCTAAATTACTTTTATATTTTATAATATAATATATTCTTTGTTTTTGTTTTTTTATGTTTTAGATTACATCACTACTAATCTACTGCTTCTTAATTACTAGTTTATTTAATAATAGTTGCTGATTTTTTTTTTTGTTGGTCATATTTACAGGATCAGGGCTTGAAGATGATGCTGCAGCTCCAAAGTTATGAAAACTTTTTACTAGTATATGAGAGTGTCTAATGTTATTAAGAATAAAAATGAGAGTGGTGGAGGCTCATGTTATTTAAGTCTCTATCCTCTTACCAAACTTGTTGGATAGTACTTACTGTGTCGTTCGATGAATTACAATTACGTAGTGAAATATATTAATATGGTTTTTATTTTGGTTACTCCAATACTCTTATTTTAATTGATTTTTTGAATTATCATAACGTTATAAGAATAATTGTTTATCTCATTTATTTATGAAAAAAAAATCGGTTAAAATGCCAAACTAAACAAAAAACTAAAACCTTCTAAAAAATAAAGTTCTAGATCTATCACCTAATGAGACAAAGGAATTAAAATACGGGACAATGTTAATGGAACATAACTGATCAATAACAAGCTTAAGGCTTCCCTCAAACATAAAAACAAGCTTAAGGCTTCCCTAAAAGAAAAACAAAGAGCCATAAATAACACAAGGGTAATTTAATTTTTCTATTAACTAATTTTTTTTAAGGAAACTATATATTATAATTTACCAAAAGTGTCAGCTGGATAAAATTTAGTTTTTCTGAATTTTTCTCATTTATAGTAGTGAATAATGATTATTTCTATAATAAACTGTAAAAAAATATTATTATGATTGTTAATAATCAATTATGATTGTTAATAATCAATAAAATTATATTTTTTCTTATAAACAATGAAATTAGTATTAACCGACGATTAATTAGAAGAAACAATTTCATTACAAAATTATGAAAATAATTACATTTTGAAACTATGAAAAAACAATGAGATATTAAGTTATTATGCATTATAAGATCCTGTTAATAATTTTAATAAGATTTGTTTAAGGTTGTGATTAATTCACACCAGAACAACCATAATTCATAACACAACATCCCTACCAACCAAAATTGTTAAATCCTTAGCGTGGCCGTTATTTTAATCCTTGACCTCTAACAATCCTAGTAACGTGTCTCGTCCTCTCACCGGTGACAATTACAACACTGGCATGGTTCCATGTTTGTTGCCCTCAAATCCAAGGACAATATTGGATTCATGAGAAATGCTAGCAACACACATTCTAACACACATTTTCCAAAACCACTCTTTTTGATTGGTTATAATTTAGTGGGTCCTATGTGAATTTTAACCAATCAAAGAGAGTGTGTTAAAACGTGTGTGTTAAAATATGTGTGGCTAGCAATTCCTCTTCGATTCATCGATGAATCTCTCCTTTCTCCTAAAGAAAAAGCTCAATTTGGTCTCAAACAACAAAGTTGTTGTTTCTTCTTGCTAATTGAATTAAATTTCCAAAGATCTTAAAGTATGGCGATTTGGCAAGATTTTTAGGTTTAGATCATCTCCATTATTTATGAACATCTTCCCCTCTTATGTCAAAATCTACATTTTCTCTTTTTTTTTTTGTTGAGAAACAATAGCTTATAGCTTTTCATTATTAATCAATGTCGAAATACAAAGAGGTACATCATTAAAAACTTGGGGACTAGCTAAGAATAAAGCCTCTCTAGCAAGAGTATGAGCGACCTCATTCGTTTGTCTCCAACTAAACTTCACTTTAGAGTTTTTGAAATAAACATTGCGACATCTTTTGCATTCCTCCAATATTGCTCCAAATTCAGCAACATTGTTTCTGCTGTGTTAAAATAATCTACAACTAACTTCGCATCCATCTCAAAATCTACATTTGTAAGTTGTAGTTCGTGTACCCATTGAATTGCATAGAGCAGACACAATGCTTCCCCAATCTCTATTGGAGCCCATGAAAATTGCAACGGCTATGTTGACCAAAGCAACAAGGATTCCTAATTTATTGCAATTACATCATGTACCATTATATGCATATCTACAGCTGTACCATTCGATTACTAACTTACAACATTTTATTTATTGTAATTATTATTGTATTTATTTGCATCAATTAGCACATACATTATTCTATATATGTAAAGGCATTTCTGTCAAATAATACAAGCTTTTGAATTACGAAATATCTCTCTCTTATATGGGATTAGACCACACCATCTTTGTCTTCCTGAAATATTTTTATAACAATAGTTAATATATTTAGGACTAGAATGTTTTGGAAAATGATTATATAAGCAGAATGAGAAAAATGATATTGAGCTTAAAATATGAAGTTATTTGACAAGGACCAGAATATTCTGGAGAAAGGCAGAATGATAAAACAATATTATAGACTAAATTTAAACTTTAATTAAATATTATGCAATTGTTTTATCTTAGACCAGAATGTTCTAAAGGAGGTTTGCATAATTAATAAAGTAAAGATTAAATTAGGAGCAGAGAACTCTGGATTAATTTGATTGTGATTAATTAGGACCAAAATATTCTGGAGATTAATAAATATTAATATAAGTGTGATAGTGTGTGTATATCGTGTAATTTAAATAAGAGAGATAGAAAGAGAGAGAGAGAGAGAGAGAGAGAGAGAGAAAGAGAGAGAGGATGAATAACATAGGAGAGTTATCCTGGTTCACCAAACCCAGCTACTTCTAGTCCCCACACTTCGTGTGAGATTATCCATTGTAGTATTCTGCTAGTGGAAACTTCCAACTAGAACTGTAAAGTCTTGATCACACCAGATCAGTCCGGAACAACTGTATTTTCAACCTCATGAAGCTTTTACAATTTTTGCTTTCGCACAAGAAAAGTTGGAACTTTTCTATCTCAAACTATTAAGCCCGATAAACTTGAGACCTAGATTACACTTTGTATGATGATTGGTTTTGTTTAGAAAGTGTTATCTCCAACACATGAGATTTTTACAAACACAAACTCAAGAGATAATGATACAAATAAATATAGTGAGAGCTTATGGACTTAGCTTATGTTTGTTGAAGAGATTGATTGAGAGAATGATTGCTTTAGCTTTGAGAGACATAAATGATCAAACTCTTGCTTTTCCACCTTCATAGCCGTCCTCTATTGATAGGAGAAATAACCCTTGGAGATCAAGCTAAAAAACGGATGTTGAAGCTCAATTCAAATTCAAAAATGCGCTCCACTTTGATGCTTGAAGAACAAGTGTAAAAGCTGTCTTTCTGAGAACATTCTCAAGAACGTTCTTTCTGTTCCAGTAATAGCTTGGGCATGAAGAAACACGTTTTTGCAAGATGTTATGAGTTGTATGCCTGATTGTAAAAGTTTTGAAGGCCACTTAAGATGATGCAAGCTTGATGTCATTGCACGATGTCATAAGACGATGTCTTTGATGATATCATGTGGTAGTAGCTTTTGAAGAGATATTCCTTAATGGATCTTTTTCCATTTATTCCTTAATGGGTCAAAAATCATATGGGGCCTTTGCAGATTTTATTTCTTTTGTAGTCTTGTGGCCCATGTGCACATATTTGTCTTTGATTTGCTTTGCCTTAAAAGTTTTAAAAGTCTCTTTATCCTTAAGATCTTTTATTCCTTTCTTAGTGAGACAAGGAGAATCAAATTTATTTCTAATCTTATGATGCAAATCTTGATGTTGCACGAAAGTTTTCATTTGTCTATTGCTTTGCTTTATTTTGATGAAAACACTTTAAGATTATTTTGTGAAGTAAGAACGTTCTCAGGATAATTCTCATGAAACATACTCACAAAATTCATTAGTGGATAACAAGATAATATTTGTGAAATTGTTTGTTATCTTTAAAACGAGGATTTTAGCGAACCTCTTTCTCTTAAATTTCATTCATTCAAGTCATGATATTTTTAGCATATAACTGCATGGAAACTTTTAGAGAATTCAATCTACCACTGAAAATAATCAAAACCTTCATACCAAAATGATACCTCCATTGTTAAACAAATGTAGAGATGTATAACACGCATCACAAAATTGGACATTCATGCTGCATTCAGTAATTTCTAAGAACACACGCATCTGGATTATCAATAAATCCACAAAAAATTTGTTTAGATAATTAGATAAATAGATGAAGTGACAACTAATTTTTCCAATTTCTTTTCATCAAGAATTGATCAAGGTCCATTGAAATCAAATCTTTCCATAAATTTGAATTGTCTTCCGCCT
>Ga0099826_10001709_pt1 | contig 13505 bp, 9 predicted proteins | sample Mtrugardesep15_FD_76830 | JGI IMG/M metagenome (GOLD analysis project Ga0099826, IMG submission 76830) | Root nodule microbial communities of legume samples collected from California, USA - M. trunc garden sep15 | ecosystem: Host-associated > Plants > Roots > Nodule | place: USA: California... | reverse complement strand
GTCAAGCAGACGATCATTTGGAATTACAATAAGTGTATCAACATTTCTCTGAAGCTTTTCAATGGCTTCAAGTGCCTGAACAATACATCAAATGAATACCATTTTATTTAACAATAGTATTAAGACAGACTAGAAAATAACTCAGTAATGACTGTTCTCAAACAATTCTCTAACAAGGAGAGGACGGACACCTGCCTGCAAGGATCTTTTACGTCCTTCAAAACTGAAAGGATATGTAACAACACCTACAGTCAAGTAACCTGCCTCTTTTGATATTTGGGCCACAACTGGTGCAGCACCAGACCCTGTACCCCCACCCATCCCAGCTGTTATAAACACCAAATCCGATCCTTTAAGGGCATCAGCAATAGCTTCTTTTGATTCCTCCGCAGCTTGTTCGCCCAAAAGTGGATTCCCACCGGTACCTGCATCACCATCAACCAATTTGAATGAAAAGGCCAACCACCAATTAATTTTTCAAAAAAAAAACTAGGAAGGCTATAGGAGTGAAAACATGTGCAAGGACTAGGAGAGTGCTTGACCTAATCCACGAGTTAGAAGCTCTCCAATTTTAATAGGGTTCTCAGCAGCTGAATGCAGTAGTGCTTGAGCATCAGTGTTTATTGCATAGAAGTCTACCCCCTGAATACAAATATAAGCAGAAGAAAACAACATTAGCATTCACAAGCAAGGTTTTAAGAAACTAAACTATCTGCAACAGCAATTTTAAGCGCATTAGCTGTATTTGATCAAAATTTCCACAATATATCACGGTTGGCAGCAATTTTAACTTTGTTCACATGGTTGCAAAGCATTGCAGGAAAACACAATAAAAATGTTACCTTAATGAATACTACCACTAGAATGAAAGGTTATCAAATACAACAACAACAACCAAACCTTATCCCACACTAAGTAGGGTCGGCTACATGGATCAAATTATGCCATAATGTTCTATCATAAACCAGATTTCGATCCAACTCATTAAACTCTAAATCTTTCTTAATAGTTTCTCTCATAGTTTTTCTAGGTCATCCTCTGCCTCCAGTGAATTAACTATCCTCCATCTGATCTACTATCCTTACTACATAATCTATTGGTCTTCTCTCTACATGTTCAAACCACATAAGGCTAGTTTCCACCATCTTTTATACTATAGGTGCTACACCAACTCTTTCTCTTTAGTGTTGTCAATTCTAATCATATCCCATCTAGTCTCACTACACATCTAGCACAACATTTTCATCTCTGCTACGCTTATTTCATTCTCGTGTTGGTTCTTCACCGCCCAACACTGTATTCCATAAAACATAGCCTGTCCAAATTTCTGAATAAAACTATACTCTACAGGAAGTGCCAAAGGAATGAACAAGTGAACAACTACGGTAAAAAATAGAATAGCACCAAAGTTATCACATTTACAGCTACATAGAGTTCATACATAAAAATGAAAATAACCCAATGCTTTAAATTGGGTTCTAAAACAAGTGAAGGGAAAGGTAAAAATGAAAACTTTATGGAAGAAAAATAAAGGGAATGAAAACCCCACCTGCAAACCACTACCAATCATGCGATTAACGGCATTGTTACCACCACCCCCAATTCCAACGACCTTAATCTTAGCTAAAGAGCATTTAACAGACACAAAACGACGAGTAAAACGTTGCGTTTTGGGGTGAAGAGAAACTGAAGGTGAAGTGGATAGTGATGAATTGTGGAAAAGGGAAGAATGTGAGAGAAGCTTGTTTGGGTTTGAGAATGAAGAAGGAAGAAGCGTAGTAACCATTTTTGTTATCTTGAAAAAGGGTTTTCTTTTTTGCTTTTCTGTTAGGGTTTTAGCTTTTTTCAATTTGGATTGAAACAAGATGAAGGTGACTGTTCGTAGTAGTCATTCAATAATCCAACGACGTCGTTTTGCTTATTTTCCATTTTTTACTAAACAAACTTTGAAAAAAACTTCCTTTAAAATTAAAAATAAAAAAATGAATAACTGTTATCCAAAATTACTATGTTTTGTATGAATCAATAATTATACTGTCCATCATCGAGATAAAAAGAAACAGAGCACCTTGGACCTTCCACGTGTAATGTAGCTGTACCTGCACGTTCCTTCGAAATCGAAATGGGTTTCGTTGTTACCTCGCTAATCTTCCTATTTATCGGAATCATCGCATGCCTTTCTACTAGAATTTGCTTCAACAAAGGACCTTCTGCTAATCTGTACGCTTATTCTTCCACCAAACTTCATTTTTTTTTGTTTTTTTTAGTACTAATCTTATCCATTAACCCTTCTTAATTATATCAATTATTGCCTATGGTTAATTGTTGTATAATTCAATTTTATGTCGATGGTTGGATTGTATTTCCATTTTTCCAGTTTAGATTGACTTATTTGAGCTTATCTACTTGCATAAGCACTTGTGACATTGTCTGCCAGAAGAACTTATCAAAATAGTTTCTGACATGTTCATGATCTGTTTTCGGCTTATTTTCATAAGCTCTTGAGAATGTCTTATGAAAACAGTTATGGAAATAGCTTATTCATAAACTCTTATATGATAATTATGTTAAAAGTTGGAAAATAAGCTGCTTATTCCAATAGGGTCTAAGACAAAAAGGGTTGGACTAATTGATAAGATAACTCTTCAAATGTTGTCTACAGACTTTAGTTACAGTTCATGGAAAGAAATGATTCCATAGATCACATTATATTTAAAAATATCTGAGAGAATCAAAATAAGTGCATTCATTACCTGACATAACTGATAGATCTTTGGAAAATGTGAATTGCTTGTTTGTTTCATGTTATTCAACTTTTGAAGAGTAGATTTTATCGACATCTTTATGGGCAGGCTGTGTTGTTTATTACCTTATTTTCTTATGAAAATGTCACTTTGTTGTGTCTCTGTTCTCCCTCTAAAGAGAAGCTTCCTCTCTCAAAGTTATGTTCTCTAATATCTTATTATTCTGTTGCAGATTTCACCTTACTTTGGTCCTTACATCAACAATATGCTGTTGGATGATGTAAGTCCGTGTTTGATTTAACATTCTTAGTTTGGTTTGTCTAATGTTTGAAATTGAATAGACATTGCAATACTGAAAAGTTTCACAACTAGGCTTACTTTCTTGGCAAGGTATTGGTCGCTTGAAAAAGTAGTATAGTAAAACTCCTCACATGTGTAGCACCGACACTTCAGGTCGAAGATGTGTTTGAGTGTCTGACACTCATACATGTTACGAGTCTGACGGTCTAACACATGTGATTACATTCACTCGCTTCCATTTTTATCATTACAAATGTCCATGTGTCATTATCGGTGTCGTGTCTGATGTCCTTGTATTTGTAAGCGCATCACGGCTCTTCACTCCCCAAGCTTAATCTATTCACTTCATAATTATTCCCTAGAAGTTGTTTGTTCTAATACTTGCTCTTTTACTCTGTGACCAATACCATGCTACCGCGGCACAGGTCAAATATCATATCCTCTTTAGCAGCACTAGGTAAAAGTAATTGAATAGGCACAAATAAACTGTGAAAATGGAATTTGTTTAGATAGCATGCCTGAGCAAGTAGGAAAATTTTCCACCAAATTTCACAAGCAGAAAAAAGAATATGACGGGAAACTTTATCTTGTTTTTTTAGAGGAAACTTTATCTTGTTCTTGATGTGTAAATTAACTGTAATATATTTGTTGTGTGTTAATAAATGGAAATCTTCAAACTGTGAGTGGCCTATGAATCAATAAGTGCTTTACATTAATATCTGTAAATTAACTTGCTATCATTTTATCAGCCATCTGCACTATGTTTTACATGAGAAAATTGTAAACAAGTTAGGTACTTATTTATTTGAGTTCCAGTAAGGAACTTGTGATAAAATTAAACAAACACACATGGAATGGATGTTTTCTTCCTCGTCCCAAGGAGTATATGATGTCAGACATTAAGTCCAGTACAATCAAGGGAGGGAGAAAGGGACTTTAGATGGAACGATACAAAGACATTGCTTATTTGAATTTCAGTATTTGGAAAGACGTTACATTAGTATGCTGCTGAGAATGCGGTAGTTCACATTTTCAATTCGTAGCTTCTTGATAAAAGCACAATGTAACACGATTTTGTCACTTTCCAAACACGCACTTAGTGTTTTTTGGGTATATTTTATACCCAGCTCTTGTCCAGTATAATCAAGGTAGGGAGAAAATTGGGCTTTAGATGTTATGATGCAAACACATTGCTTTGGGTGGAGGGGATATTTAATAATCTTCTATATCCATAACACTCATTTCAACATCATAGTGATTTAGTTTCCAAATACGTCTGCCTTGTGCTGATAAACTTTTGTTCATTTTTTTATGTATGAGATAGTACATTTCCCTTTGGTCCCGGTACTAGTTCTTAGCTTGTGAATAGTTATGTCCTGTTTTGTCGCACATAACCTTACTCTTTTCTTTTCCTCCATTAAGCTTACCTTGGTGGTTGATTTGTTTTATCAGGTGGGCGATTGTATATCTGGCACAGATGAACCCACTCATAGTTCCCATCTTGAGTGATGGCGAATAAAGTTCTGTGTAAACAATTCTATACGAGTACAAATCACCGATTGGCTGCTTGAGAGAATATGATTTAGCTCTATTGAATACAATTTTTTTTCTATGGAAGGATGTATTTATCGTTGGATAGTGGCGTTTCGTTTGAATTTTCCTACATTACTGGTGTTATAATCGATGTATTTAAGCTCCATTCATTTCAGAAGTTGGTAAATAGTGGGAGTATGTATTTAAGGGAAATAAGTTGATGAAAGGGGTTATTTGTTTTTTGTATTTTATAAGAAGAAAATAAGTTGGTAAATCTTGTTCTTATTTGTATGATTCTCCAAAAAAGATTGAGCTAAGCTCTTCTCATTAGTATCACATGGAACATTTTGTTGTTGATGATGATGATGTTTGACACAAGAACATATGGTAAGTGGTACCTCCCCCGACGCTGCTGCAGCATTTTTTCTCTTCATGCAGTTTTTGAGGAAAACATGACCTTGTTATAAGAATCCTAACCCTAAACTTTTATAGGAAGTGGTTGTACCGTGTGATACAATTTTATGATAACTTTTTGAACTACTATGCTGAACTTAGGAAGAAAAACTAAAACTCTTTCTTTTTTTACTTCTCTTAAAAAGATGGAATTTTTTCCTTTCTATAGAAGCCAAAAAGAATATAAGAAAAAACTAAAGTAGAAAATTGGAGGACTAAGCCAAAACCCTATTAATAACCGAACTACTACTATGGTAACCAATCTACATGAAGTCCACAAAGTACAGGTTGTACTTTAAAGCCAAATTAGAGATCCCATTAAGCCAAATTGTGTTAAAACTCTAAATACTAAACCCATATTTGAAAAGCAACCACAGCAATCAAACTGCTCCATCATAATTAATTACTGATGTTACCAAAATAACAAACAGCAAACATCCTAAATCCACCATATTAACATGATACAGTAGGAAAAGAATCCTCCAAATGGCAGAAACTGGGGAAATTTGCACCATGTGGCAGAACAGCAATAGAGCTTATCAGAGGATGCTTCCTGAACAAGATGGTGAGAGTGAGACTGAAGCATCTCAGAGAAAGAACAACAGAACCAGAAAATGCCTCTGAAATATCAACAGCTTCTGCAGTCTTAAATTGCTTCAGTGAGACAACAACAGATATCTAAAAAAATAAAACCCTGTCTGCTTTAAAGACTCCAAAACCAGCTCAATTGGTTCAGTGCACTGCCAGATACTAACTTCTCATTAGAACAGTTACCATGTGTCAAATTTAACATACTGTTAGGAAAAAAATTCCCAAAACATAGGTTCTCAAACCCTCCAAACTGATCACCAAACACTGAAAATTGAGCACCAACAGTTTGTAAAAGCATATACAGCTCTAACAAATGCAGGAAGCACAGAAAATAGACAAATTGTCTGTTATTCAAATAATCACAATTAGATTCAAGTCTACAACCATATAATATACTTCTTTATATACTCAGGCAGGTTAATTGAGTTGAGACATGCCAACAAGAATGAAAGGTATATTTCTGTTGACTCAAGCCAACAATCATATCATACAAATACTACAATCACATAAATATTTGGACCTGCAGACCAATGTGGTGGAGAAAATTGCAACCTAAAACTTTCTCATTACACAATCAACAAAAATTTTAAACTCTTCAATGCATCTCTGATCAGCACCATCACGTAACAACGGTGGAAAGAATAGCCATGCAGCAGTGGACACCACAAACACCACCGTAGTGGGCCCAGATATGGCCCAATGTACTGTCCATTTATGATCCAACCACTTCTTCACACCAATCTCCACAACTACACACGCACCATGAAGCACAAAGAAGCATGTTACTTCCCACGTGGGTGTAACATGTGTGACATAATAAAATAGAAGCTCATGCATTAATCCAGACACCAAGAAAGTTGCAATAATTCCAGGCATTGGAGCCCATTGAGGGCCTAACATAGTTTTAGACATTAATGTTCTCATGGGAGTGTATACAGTGTGTCGCAGGATATATGTTACCATGAGGTTCCATCTTTTCCCCCAAAAATCACCCAATGAAGTTGACAAATAAGGCTCATTAGATGGTAATTCAAGCTCAATCCCAAATACAAAATTAATTAAAATGTTGAAAAATCCCAAAACAAGATCTAATAATAAATATATGAGGCTACAATAGAGGCCCAAAATAATAATTGTTGGGTAAAGTTTTTGTTTCTCTTTTTGGTTATTGAGGATTATAAGGAAAAGACCAAAAACCAAGGCTTTGATTGGTAGCAAAATATTGAAATTTGATTGGTGTTTTTGTTTTTGGTTGATTCTAATTGGGAGACAAGCAAAGGTGAGAAAGAGAGGAAGAGACTTTGATGGGTTGGAAGAGAGTGGACCCAAATCAAAGGTGAAAAGGAGAAGTTTGAAGTTTGTGAGCCAAGTAATGAAGAAAGAAGTGATACCTATTGGGAGAACAAAAGAGAGTTGAAATGGTAGGATGGTGAAAAGGTACAAAATAGGAGACAAGGACAGAAACCTTAATATGCCTTTTGGTATGTTTGAAGATATGAAATAACAGTAAGATAGTGAGGCTAGGACTTTGAGCCATACCTTGATTAAATTCTTGATTTCTACTTCAACTTCATTGCACTTTGGGCTTATCATGATCTATTCCTTCTAGCTCAGCTTACGATGATTTTAATGGAGATGAATTCTTCACAAATAGTCCAATGTGTGTGTATCTTTGACCATTTCTATTAATCTAGCTTGAACATGTTTTAATGAGAACATGCATGCATTCCACGCACGTCACGTGTTGCTTTTTTATTTTATTTTAGAGGACGACGTGTTGATTAAATAACAGTAGTTGTAATAATTGAGACTTATTTTGTTTTTGACAAATTGTATAACTTTATTGTGAAGTGTAAAATGAGGGGAAAACACACCTCCATAGGCACTGTATTTTTTTTATAGATAAATGTTAATAACAAGTTGTTATAATTTTGGTGAAATAATAATTAACTGTATGTTATGAATATATATTTGTGTGGATATCCAATGGGTTCCTTTTCCTCTGCTCTGCTCTTCCTTGATACCAAACCATATATATATCATCTTCATCATCTTAATTTCTACCCACTACCATTTTCTCGCTGCAATTTTTTCTGAGCTTATTTAATTCTACCAAAAAAGAAACTAAAAAGTATAGGCAATTTGCAAAAACACCTTTATTGATAGTATTTACCTTAAATCAAGTCCAAACATTTATTTAGTGTTTGCATATTCCTAAAATAATTTCAATTCATTCAAAATCTAAGTCAATTATTTTCAGTGGAGCGTCAGTTGAAGTGGTTCATTCCCTCATAAAAAAAAAAAAAACTTGAAGTGGTTCACACAACTCATCTTGTTATACTTCACATCTTTTCCACTACTAAGAGCCAGATAAACAACTTATTTAGAGCTTATAGCAAGCATAATCGTTTATTATGAAAAATGTTTATGTATAGGCTTGCATAAGCTATTTTTGTAACATAAGAAAAAATTACGTAAAATTGTTTTTGTATATTCCATAAGTTATTTTATAAGTTATATTAGAGAACTTATGAAAATAAGTAGAAAAAAGTTTATAAATATTATCACAAGTTGTTTTCATAAATTTATCTCAAACAATCTCACAGCTCATTATCTTATCTTTCACATCTTTTCCATTACCAAAAAAGATATGTTTACTGTTTGTTTTTACTATTAAAAGCACAGTTTTTTTTTATTACCAAAAAAAAAACACAGTTTTTATTTCTTTAGGGAAGCACTTAGTTGTGCTAAAAAAATTCATATTTTTAAGGAAGCACTTAGTTATGCTAAAAAAAATTCAGTTTAACAGAATTAAATTTGATTAGTTGATGGCGGTCGCAGGCACGTTATTTGAGATGGTTCATGGCAACATGAATAATAAAAACTGAAAAGTAAAAAGTTTATTTTTTCTGCTACAATAAACTATAAGGGAAATTATACACGTACTATTTTGTGACAATTTTTTGCATAATTCTCTCTATCATATTAATATAGTGTATTTATCATCTTTCTTTTTTTTCTCTATTATTTTTAACCAATAAGAAGAGAGAAAAAGAGAGTTATCACAAAAATTGTGATCAAATAGTTATACAAATACCAAATTGTTGGGCAGGTGTGAGATGTTTTTTTATTTGTTAAAAAATAGATTAAAATAAGAGTATAATTGAAAATAACACGAGAAAAGAAATATAAATCTCACTTTTAAGAGGTAAATAAAAAAACATATTTATTGGCATTAACTAAATTAAAATTGGTTTTGAATCAGTTAAAGGAATTGTATAGATAGAAAGATAACTTGATCGTTAAAAATTCACCACAAACGAAATATAAGGAATAAGGCAATGATGACATTATGAACTGCTAGACATATAAAACAAAAAAAAAGATCGACTAGTTTCTAACCCGATGAAGTCAAAGGCTTCTTCAAATATTGTTGATCAATTTACCATAATCAGACATGGGTTGAGATGCTCCCATCATTTAAACCAAGACAGAAAGAAGAAGAAAAAAAAAATCCAATCATCTCAGACAACCTTTAAATACTACAGGTTCAAAAAATATATTCCAATCATAGCAGAAGAAGTCAGTGCCCAATTCTACAGTTAGGAGAAACCACCAATTTTTTCCCACCAAAAAAGCTCGAAAGGAAGAAGGTCAAAGATACCAAAGAAAGTAAGATATCTGACTAATTTAGGTGAACCATACTCCAAAATCTATATGTACATCACAATTCCCTATTAAGTTAATAAATTACAACATTTAAAAACTACTCTTCGAGCCAACCACCTGAATGGATGGGTGCAAATTTTACATTTGGACCAGTTCCAAATTTTGATTTACGAGCAGCTGCAAAACTAGCTGAATTGTTAACATGAGAAGAATCACGACCATGCTTTTCAATTGCCTTTCTATCATTTTTATCAATTTGTTTTCTCTTCCCAGTCTTCCCGGATGTCTTCGAAGACTTGCTTGTCTTAAATTCCCGTTTGTCTTGACTCTCCTGGTCAGCGTTACCATCATGTGAGCTTTTTTTCTTACTTTCATTTACAGGTGCTAGTTCTTGATCATCAGTGTTACCATCATGTGTGCTTTTTTTCATACTTTCATTTACAGGTGCTAGTTCTTGATCATCAGTTGACTTTAAAAGAGCATGATTCGGCATGAGCTTGTCCCCGGAATCACCATCCATAATATTTTCAGCAGCCAACTTGTCACCGTACATGTGACCATGCTCCTGGGCTATGACTTTTTGCTTAGTAGTCAAGTCAACTGAGTCATCCTGCTTACTCTCCATAATATTTTTAGCAGCCAACTTGTCACTGTACATGTGACCATGCTCCTGGGCTACTACCTTCTGTTTAGTAGTCAAGTCAACTGAGTCATCCAGCTTCCTCATTGTAATGGCCTTATCCTCAACATCTCCCAACTTGTGCTTTTTTATCACACCCTCCAACAATATTGAGGATCTACACGCAAGGAACACATCCCAAGTACATAAGTACATGACAATATCATACTAAACAAGTACATAAGCTAATGGCAAATTTAGATTTTAAGATTCAAAAAAGAATCAAAGATAACAGCATTGCAGTGACAAATATTAAAGAAAGACGTAAAAAGAACAAAATAATGAACAGCGAGAAAATAAGTAATTCAGAAATCAGATTAGATAGATATACCCCTTCTCTGAATCAGCATCCAGTGCAGGCAATACACTTCTAACAGGCATGATCGACAGGGTCCGATTATCTGCATCATCGACCTGACTGTCGTGCTTTATTTGCTCAGAACCTTTATTCATAGAAGCACACAATTTCTGACCAGTTGGGTGCTTTTTTACCTCACACTTGGGCATTGGCTTCTTGTTTTTAGTCAAAACCGTTTCAGATCTTTCATTTGATTTTGGTTCACTTGATATATGTGAACCAGAAATCACCTTCCCAGACAACTTTGAATTTGACTTCTTGTTTTCTTCAGTCAAACTTATTTTATTTGTTTCTGGGTTCCTTGAAATATCTGAACAAGAAATCGCCTTTTCCGACGAATTCTTTGAGGTTGACTTGTATTCAGGCACACACTTATTTGACATTTCCTTTGATTCCGGTGTCCTTGAAATATCTGAACCAGATACGACCTTCCCAGACAACTTTGAATTTGACTTTTTGTTTTCTTCAGTCAAACTTATTTTATTTGATTCTGGGTTCCTTGAAATATCTGAACAAGAAATCGCCTTTTCAGACGAATTCTTTGAGGTTGACTTGTATCCAGGCACACACTTACTTGACATTTCCTTTGATTCCGGTGTCCTAGAAATATCTGAACCAGATACGATCTTTTCAGTAGACTTTTTGCTACCAGTTTTAGAAGGCAGTTTTCCGGTCACTTGAGATCCATGTGCGGTGCTCTTGCCAGATGATTTAACAAAGCCAACATTGCTCTTCATTTCAACTCTCTCTGTAGTTGTAGGCCTCATCCTCTTATTAGAAGTATTGATTTCCGGAACAGAAGCTCTAGTGTCAGGGAATTTTATATTATCTCTTACAGGAGTCTCAAGCTTATCACTGGTCTCTCCAGATGACTTTTTGCTGCCAATTTCAATAGAAGGCAGTTTTCCGGTCACTTTAGATCCTTCTGCAGTGCTCTTGTCAGATGATTTAACAATGTCAACATTGCTCTTCAATTTAACTCCCTCTGAAGTTGTAGGCCTCATCCTCTTGTTAGAAGTATTGATTTCCAGAACAGTAGCTCTAGTGTCGGGGAATTTTATATGATCTCTTTCAGGAGTCTCAAGCTTATCACTAGTCTCTTCAGAAGACTTTTTGCTGCCAATTTTACTAGAAGGCGGTTTTCCGGTCACTTTAGATCCTTCTGCAGTGCTCTTGCCAGATGATTTAACAAAGTCAACATTGTTCTTCAATTCAACTCTCTCTGTAGCTGTAGCCCTCATCCTCTTATTAGAAGTATTGATTTCCGGAACAGTAGCTCTAGTGTCGGGGAATTTAATTTGATCTCTTACAGGAGTCTCAAGCTTATCACTGGTCTCTCCAGATGACTTTTTGCTGCCAATTTTACTAGAAGGCAGTTTTCCAGTCACTTTAGATCCTTCTGCAGTGCTCTTGTCAGATGATTTAACAATGTCAACAATGCTCTTCAATTTAACTCCCTCTGTAGTTGTAGGCTTCATCTTCTTATTAGAAGTATTGATGTCCCGAACACTAGCTCTAGTGTCGGGGAATTTTATATGATCTCTTACAGGAGTCTCAAGCTTATCACTGGTCTCTCCAGATGACTTTTTGCTGCCAATTTTACTAGAAGGCAGTTTTCCGGTCGCTTTAGATCCGTCTGCAATGCTCTTGTCAGATGATTTAACAAAGTCAACATTGCTCTTCAATTTAACTCCCTCTGTAGTCGTAAGCTTCATCTTCTTATTACTAGTATTGATGTCCCGAACACTAGCTCTAGTGTCGGGGAATTTTATATGATCTCTTACAGGAGTCCCAAGCTCATCACTGATCTCATGATTTCTAGTCCAAATAATGATAAATGAAGTTACACAGGGCATTAACAAGGACAAATTTGAAAAACAAAAAAAATCCACATAACACTTACAAGCAATATATAAGGATACGATTGTTTGGCAAAAGACCTTCCCAAGCCCTTGTTGCAACATCATCAATGTCATCAAAAGCAATCTCTCTGCCAAAATCAACTTCAGAATCAACCCCCTATACAATATGAATTAAGTCATAAATAGAAGAGCAGAAACAAAGAAAAAGATAGAACTTACGTAGGCAAACATTTGCGATGATATGACTTTGGGCAACGGTTACAAACTGCAAATTGCAACTCAGGGTCCATCTTATTTTCCAAGCCTTCACAGACGCAGCAAAAATGAATTGGACAAGAAAATGTCTGCCCATCAGCATTATTTTTCTCAAGATCCTTGGAAACATGCTTAACTAATGGGGCAATGCAATGTGGATGATAGAAACGGTCACAGGTTTCAGAAGCACATTTAAAGACCTGAAAGGGGGATTCTCAAAATTTTAGATCCATAAAGCATATCAAAGCTCTTAAAGAAACTCTTGTTTCCAAAAACCATTAATATCTTAATCAATCAATTAAAATCAATACCAGATAAAAAAAAGACAATTGTAGGAAAACGATGGATATGCTACATAATGTGCAAGGTATTCTTTCAAGCACAATCAGGTTAACGAGGTTCGAAACCTCAACTATTCAAAAACTGTCGGCAAGGAACAGTAAGTAAACTAGTTGATAAAAACTTTGTCAAAAATATAGGCATGTGTCATTTACAACAGGTTGCGTCATACTTCTATATAAGGCTTAAATCATCATAATTCAAATTAACCGAATGAGGTATTGCAGAATCAAATACAACCTACATGGCAACTCATATCCTCTCCCTCCCCCCAATTTTTTACCCCCCTTCTGCTAACTGCTACATGAAATCTTATATGTTAGTTTTGCAACATTGAAGCCTCAACCAACGCCAAGAAGGACAAAGAACAAATTAAAGATTCGACGTGCATGTTTGGGATATATGGGATTCCCCTTCTCATTTGAGTTCATAAGGTCTACAACATACAAGGTATTCACCCCTGAGTTTGTTGAATGGGAAGTGGGTTGGCTAGATGATGAGGGTATCGCTCCTAGCAAGTCAAAGAAAATCAGCTTCAATCACCTATCCTCCCTGGACTGGATGGTTTATTTCATTGATGTTTAAATTTACCAAAAGATGTCACAAACATAACCAAAATCTTCAATTACACATGAAAGGAGAGGCAAATATGCTAAAAGCTCTTTCATCTTAATATAAAATTTGGAACTATAAAGCACAGACACTTCTCGGATTAGGCATGT
>Ga0099826_10001707_pt1 | contig 13508 bp, 5 predicted proteins | sample Mtrugardesep15_FD_76830 | JGI IMG/M metagenome (GOLD analysis project Ga0099826, IMG submission 76830) | Root nodule microbial communities of legume samples collected from California, USA - M. trunc garden sep15 | ecosystem: Host-associated > Plants > Roots > Nodule | place: USA: California... | reverse complement strand
CATGTTAAAAGAGGTAGAGGAAGACCTAAGAAAACTATTAGAGAAACCATTAGGAAGGATTTAGAGGTCAATGAGTTGGACTCAAATTTGGTTTATGATAGAACACTATGGCGTAATTTGACCCATGTAGCCGACCCCTGGGATAGGGCTTGGTTGTTGTTGTATTATTGACAAAACTTGCCAGAATAAGAAAGAAAAAAAAAAAAGGGAAATCCCACTCTCTTGATCATATTTTGGAGATTTTAGATGCCCTTTACTTGAGATATGAAAAGTTTCAATTTTCAGTATTAGAATATATCCTAAAAACCTTTAAAGTTTGTAGGCAATGACTAATAAGTGAAGAAATCATGGTCTTTACAAACAATATTGTGCCAAAGAAAACTGCATCGTCCTTGACACACCTCTAAATACTAAAGTCAAAGCAGGAAATTTTAGATATTTGGCTCATACAATCAACAGTTTGGTAGCAAGTTATGTTTTACAATGTGATATCCTAACCAAAAATTAATCTTCTAAATTCACTCATTTTTTAAATAAAAATCTGTTGATATCATTTATCTACAATCTCTTAACTCTTAACATAAGCAGAAATCAAAAAACTAAGCAAGGTAGATAGGAATACCATAGATTGTGAAAGGATCAAACTTCCACCAAATTTACCTTATATTCTAAGCAATAACCAATAAGACTGTTACATACAAATTTCAGTATCAGCAGTTTGAAGGGCATTAAAGGAATCAGCATACAATAAGTCAAATAGAATCACAATAACAGAACAGTGAGAGTTACCTTCAGATACAGACTTGTCTGTGACTGACGGAGAGGAGTTGATGAAATGTGGCTGTAATTGCCCTGGGTATGAATCAACTGGAGAAAAAGAAAACAAAAAACAAAACAATTTTAGATACAACTTGAGCATTGAAGTACAAGATATGCTATATCTAAAAAAACAAACCTTGGACTTAGACTTGGATAACAGAGTTCTGGAATAAGGAGTCCGTGGATGATTAAGAAATCCGTATTTGCTTCCCTGACTTTGTGGTGTTGCGTAAGCATCCTGCACGACAACACCTGGCCAGCATGTTGGTGACTTTTTTGATGATGATGGATCATATGGTTTTATTCCAGCTTTATCATTGAGGAGCATTGTGCTTTCGACAGTTTGAATCATGGTTTTAGAACTGGGGGTTTCTTCAGATGCTCGGGAACCCATATATGCTCTAGCAATCTCAACTGGTGAAGCACCAATTTCATCCCGACCCTGTAGAGTTGTTAATTTGATTATTATACAACAAAACTAACCTAAAATGACTATATGTTTTACAATTCAAATGCATCCGAATATAATACGACTTTCAGGTACTGTCAAATTCAATCTTTCTTTCTTAAGATAAATCAGATTTGAATCTGAACATTTCACTGTCTATTTACACTGAATTGTGTAAAGAAACATTTTACAATTCAAATGCATCCTAACATATAATACAGCTTTCAGGTAATGTCAAACTCCATTTTTCTTTCTTAAGACAAGATAGGTTTGAGTCTGAACATTTCACTGTCTATTTACACGGAATTGTGTGTGTGTACAAGGGGAAATAATACTATGATTCCTGACTTTTTGGAACAAATAATAATACTATGATTCCTGACTTTTTGGAACAAATTAATTATCATATGCTATTGTTGGTAACAATGAAATTCTAATAAGAGGACAGAATAATGATAAAAAAAAAATGTATAAATGGTAATTAATTAAAGTCAAAATTCTTCCTCAACCTAGAGCTTTTATGTAAGATGCATCTCGCTTGTAATCCATGTATGCTATCCCAGTACCTCGGTCGGACTTAGTCAACATGTCTATAAGCTGATTCTTAGAAATTAACAAAAGAAAAGACACTTAAGAGAATCCTTGCTCAAGTAACAGCAATTAACCTCTATATGTTTAACCCTTTCATGAATGATTGAATTTGAAACATTATGATTTGGCAATGGTGAGTAACTGAGGGAAAATGTGAGATGTGAAAGAATATGAAAGTGGAGAAATCCAGAGAGAATGAAATCTGTTACTGCAACTAACTACAACAAACAATACAACTGTAAACTTCAACCAAAACAAAACAACTTTCTTTCTAATTGAAATGGTATGCAAAAGTATCAATCTAAAGAAATAGATCTTAACTTTGTTGGCACCTAGAACCCTAGCAATGATTTACAGCTTACCACAATTTTTTATTGAAAATTAATTGAAAAGAATATATGTGACCACCGGGGGGGGCATAAACCGAAGCCAAGAAGACAAATAGAATATGCTACTTAAATCTACAATTGGGTAGACAACCTATTGTTGAAAAATTCTATCCTAATAATATCTGGGATAAAGTCTCCCCAAGAAAATCAATTGAAATTGTTTCCAGACAAATCTAATTTATCTGCACAATGATTTCCAACAATAACAGCTTTAATTTTGAAGTACTGATTTATATCTAATAGATTGAGGACACAATTCAGCCCTAAGAAGATAGGGCATATTTGCGAAGTGTTTATCATAACTATTAGTAAATTTGAATGGTTCAAACAAGTACATGCAATGCTCACACACTTTTGACATGCAAGGTGTTGAGCTACCCTGTATGGCTGCATTTGATTCTTCATGCTTTCGTTCATTGAAAACCTTGGGAAGCTTTCTTGCTGCTACAACCCCCCCATCATCTTGTCTAGAAGTCAAATTTGTATGTCCCTTTCCTTGTTCAACATTCGAAACATCGATTGCTCTTGAATTCAAAATCTCCACTATACGATTGAATTCATCTCTGCATAAGAAGATTAAAGATATTTAGATATGGTCCGCAGAAAGCAAAAAAATGGTTTTCTTCATGAGGTGAAGTTTTGAAAGGAAAGGAGGGAAATAGTTTGTAAATATTCTCCTGTTTGGATTTTTTTTTTTAAAAAAAACGGAATAAAATGAAAGATTGACATGTAAGTGTAACCCTCCAATTGACCTCCATTCATTTTTATACACTTTAACAGAATCCGAGATTTAAAAATTAACCCTTGTAGCCCTCTATCCCTAGCCCTCCACTCAAACATACAGTAAGGAAAATAGTAAATGCTAAGAGGATTTCTAACATCATGAGCACACAGCTTCAGCAAGGGACGGAACTCTTGATCCTGCTCACAGCTTGATTCATTAAAATCTTTGAGAAATTAGAATTTTGGCTTCATAGTAAAATGTGCCAAGAGGGACAAGTGTGAGTGCTGGTGCATGAGTGTTTGTGAGTTATGTTCAAAATTAATATGTGATGTCCAAATATATATACCCTTTATATTTTTATCAAACTACACATTAAGTTTTGACACATATACCAATAAAAAAAATAAAAAATTAGTCACAAATTTGAACTTAAATCACTGGGACTAAAAGGCTCAGTATTAGCTTTTATTTTGTTAGGCCAATGCCAAGCTAGGCATGGCCCAAATATTTCAAGCACCGAATAAGAGAGGCATGCTTAAAAGTATCATAAACTATGCAAGTGATATCCAAATGAGACTTTTTTGTGCTCTAGGATATCCACAAGAGGAGAAAAAGAAGAAAGACGATGATAAAAACTTTTGAATTCCATCCCAAAACAGCCAACGTTGGCAAGAAACATAAGAATAACAAACAGGGTTAATCTCAATAAAACTTGGATATCAATTTACAAGAACCTTGTGTAAGCTCTAAGCCATAGGGATGAATAATCTGATCTACATCATGCCAACTTAAATAATAAAATTGGTAAATAAGTCACTCAGCAAGGTGGAGAAAAAACTAGTTATTATAAAGTTAATTAATGTACCTAGTGAATTTTCTCCCTTTCACCAGTTGCTCTATATCTGAAAGCCTATTTTTCTCATGTTGCTCTCCTTTTTCAACACGCCTAGGCAAAACAAAGTCAAAACTGCTGTTTAGCTTACTGCTTTCACCACCAGTGCTTGCCATTTTAGACAATTCAGACGGCGGGAGCTGCAAATAAAACAGCATATTTGGTGATAGGAAAATAATCGAATTCAACACCAAGAATTGAGACGTGAATACAGAAAGTGAGATATACAAAAAACAAAGTTATTCATTGTAATAGACAGAGATTCAAACAAACAAATGAAAACTTTAGGATAAAGCAAATGAGGAACATGGATGAAAGGGATCACCACAAGAGCATGTGATGTGAAAATCAGATAAATTATAATTAGTCACATGACATTGATGGATAAGGCTGAGAGTTAAATTTGTATCAGCTTAGAAGAATAACTTACGAACGTAATTACTCAAATTTGCACAGAGGCAATTTATATTGTATAGCATAGTTATTAATCCTGAATAACAGCACCAGTATCCAACCCCAAAAATGTTATAAATAACATAAATAGTGTAACTATAGGCTGATTCTACGCTGTAAGAAATCACAACTGCAGCATACTAAGCACTAAAAGCAAAAACATTTCTTACATGTAAATTGGTTTTGACCAGATTGTCTTCATTGCGCTGTTCATCAGTTCCCCATTTACCTGTCACAATTCAATAAAATGATCGGGAATATGAGTGTATCACCAATTTCAAGGTGAATCAGTGAAGTATAGTATACAGAATACAAGCATTGATAATGGGCAGGATAACATGTTTAACTCCACAATTAAAGGACTCATTGTGTGTACAAGCTGAAAGCACAAAAACAGTTTTGCACGGACTGCATGATAGAATACAAATATGGACATAATGCAGGATGAAACGCTCAGGAAATAGAACAGTACGTAGCTTCAGAGAAATGGGAGAATACTATCTCTTTTATTATATCATCACTTCTTGAACGTTTTCTTCAATACAAAAGATGTTGGTGCATTGAAAGTCAAAAACTTCGTGTCACCTTATAATTACACCCTTTTCAAAATAAAGGTCAAAGAGCTGTTATACCTAAAACTATTTTGTTCACATTGGCTAATATGATTATCATTATGGCTGCCCATCAATGAAGGTTAATTAGCAAAATGCAACCCTTTTGTTGAAATCAATAGAAAGATCAACATCAAAAACATTTTAATTATCCCATTAAATCTATAGTTAAAATCAAATACCATATTTACAAATCCTTCAAATCCCATTAAATCTATAGTGAAAATCAAATACCATTTTTACAAATCCTTCAAGTAGGCTTCATATACTTTTCTTAATAAAATTATATAAAATAATAGGTTAAATGCACTTTTGCCTCCCGTCATTTGAGCAAATTCCAGTTTACCCTTGTAAGATAAAAATTAGACTGCAACCTTTTAATTTAAAGATTCTCTGCCTAAAGACCTTCGTGAAATCTGATTGTACAAAATTGATGATGTGACAGGGTAAACCAAAATTCACCAAATTGGTAAGGGGCATAATATATTAGAGTGTAAACTCGAATTTGCTAAAATGGCAGGGGTTGAAAAATATTACAGGGGGTAAACTGGAATTCGTTAAAGTGGCAGGGGGCAAAAGTGCATTTAACCATAAAATAATTGTATATTCATACAAGGCTTCAACAAAACAGAGTTCAAACTACACTACCGCTAATAAATTAGAACTTGAAAGCTCAAATAATACCATTCCGCATCAATTAATTCTTCATGATAGGTGAACAGTTTGTAGATGCACCTGCTTCTAGTAACCATAGCTACTTAAAGCACAAATACTCCTCGAATTAGGTGTGTCCCGGTATCGGATACGTGTTGACACCGACACTGATTACATTGAATTATGTCATTTTCTCAAATTATTATCAGTGTTCGTGTTGTCTGAGTCTGTGCTTCATAGTAGTACTTAACTCTCCCTCACATAAACAACAAATGTTAGGCAAACGAATTTTGTCATTAATCTGAAGTTAAACCACTCACATTGTTTAATTACATTTTCTAATCACTAATTACATTTTTCTAATCACTATCATCATGTTCGCAATCGTAATAATGGTAATTAAGTTAAACTGTCAAAAACGAAATTAGTTATCATACTTTACCATAAATAAATAATTGCGTAATTGAGAAAAAACGCGCGAAAATTGAAAAAGAAACGAACCTTGATCTTCAACGGAATCGGGAGTGGAGAAGAAGGAAGGAAGAAAACGAGTGGCTCCGTCAGTGATGATGCGATAAGCAGGATCGACGAGCTTTGAAATCCATCGGTGGTTGGATGAGGGACGGGCGTAAGGAGTGGAAGGTGGCTTTCTCGGCGGTGGTTTACGAAGTTTGCCGCCGGCGCCTCTTTGCTCCGGCACGGTTGTGATTTGATCCATGGAATGGAATCGGAGCAGTCAGAAAGTAAGGTAAAGACTGATAACGATGGCACTTACAATGTCGAGTAGCCGCGGAATTTTTCGATTAAGGCTATGTTTGGAAAAGCTTAAAAAGCAACTTATAGCTTATTAAATTAACTTTTTTTTTATATGCTTATTTTTGGAAAATATAACAAGCTTTTTTCACTGGTTTATAGTTTTTTAGACTTTATTTTATCTAGTTTTTTAGCTTATATATAACTTATAGTTTTACATATTTCCTTCCGTTTTTAATATTTAATATTAATTAAAAATGTTTATAAATATAATTTATAAAAACTAACCTACATGTGTTTTTATATCATTTTATATTTATCACTCACTTTAAAATCTGATTTTATCAAATACTTTAGTTTTAATTAGTTAGTTTTTCAGTTATAAATTGTCAACTATCAATTATCAGTTATAAACTAGTTTATTAGCTATCAACTAACTTATAGCTTAATTTTACCATCGAAATAAGGAATATTCTATATTTATTTGTATTAGGGTTATGTTAATTAACGCCTATAGAGAGACCCTTATAAGAGTTTTGCTTATTTAACGAGTACCCAATAGACATTTGTTACTTGGCATATCACCTTTTTTTTAGGGTTAACGGCGTTTTAATATTACGTGTAATTAAGGTGGAAATAGGCTTAATCGAGTTAAGTTTTGCAAAATTTTATTTATTTTTTGAATGGCAAGATTTGCAAAGTATGAATTTGATATGATCGTAAAAATTGAAGGTTGAGGTTGATTTATAATATGTTGTACTTGTTGGCTTATTTCTAAGCCCCATGTTTAAAATTTAGTATGGTATGTTAGTCTAGTTAAAAGTCAATTACATATGAATATATTTAAATGAGGGATGTGACTTATATGATTTACTTTTTTTTTTTAAGAAGAAGAAGAAGACTTATATGATTTACTAGTATCGACTAATGAGTTAATAGATAAATAAGATTCAACTCTATTTTAATATTTATCATTATATGTTTTTTACTTTATTTTTTGAAAGAGCATTATATGTTTTTAGAGAGTCTGATTATATATGATGTCATATTTTAATACTAGTTTATTAAAAAATACATTTAAATATACAAAAAAATTAATATAGACCAATAAGCTTAAATTGATGAAAATCTTAGCAAATTTATAATTTTAATCTAAAATACAAATTCTAGTATAATCATCATAATATTATTATTTTGGGTACAAATCATCATAATATTCTTATTTACCTTAAAAATAATAATATTCTTATTAATATTTATTTAATTAGTAGAGCGATTGATTAGCCTAAAAAATCTTCAATAACATGTAATTTAACATTTTTAGTTAAATGAACTTATAAAAATGTGTTAAAATTCTCTATTTAAAGAACGGTTTAACATAAAGATTGTGGCTGGCGCATCAAAATTTACATGAATACATATACTTTTACTATGAAGAGAAGCACATAAAAACTTAATAAACCACTAGAGATTTGAATATTTGATCATTCTAACAAGGTGTTGAACATTGAAATGAAATATGGCAATAAATATTGACCAATCAAATTTACAACTGTAATAAAGTTGTACCACCTTGAGGGTAAGTCGAAAACAATCCGGTATAATTGTAGACTTAAACAGTGAGTCACCAAAATCATTTACCTGTTGATCAGTCAAAAAAATTATAAATCTATATTATATAACAAGGTTCAAATATGACAAACTGGAAAAGCTAAAATAAAATAAAGTTGATCACTCAAGTCTCTGCAAAAAAATGTTTAAGTTTTAAATATTTGCAGGAAAATCAGAGAATATAAGTTTACTATAATAATAATGTATAAAAAATAATAAAGTGAAATAATAAGTTGTTAAGCAAAAATGAAAACTATAAAGAACAAAAACATCGATCACAAACCTTTAAGACTAGAGTCATATAAGAGTAAATTTTTGGAATATGAATACCTCAAGAAATATTTGATCTGCCCCATTGGTTTGAAAGAATCTAATTACTTTGATATGAATAAGCATAAATCTCTTACTATGCTAATATTTTTCTTTCATGATACAGTAACCCATACAACATTCCCTGCAGTCGTGAATTTCTGACTGCAGGGAATCCACTTCCTAAACGCATGCTGCTCTAACAATGAATTATTTCGATGTGAAATGCTTCTAACGCCCTATAGTTATCTATAACACAAAAAACAACACTGCTAGAAGTTGTGACCTTTTATTTTCCTTAGATGTTGTGTTGAAATAAAATTACAGTCACAACTTAACTTTGGCTAATAAGATTAACTTTGGTAAAGCAATGAAATCAATTTGATTTAATTTTGTTGACTACTAATTGAGAACTAGTGTAGAGATTTTGTATTTACTCAAGAATTCTATGCTAGTTGCTTAGATGAATTTACTTAAGGCATTTATTCAAACAAATAAAGTTGAAACAACAGTAGCAGCAAAGAAAGTATTTTTACATTGATATTGATACTATACAAATTGTTAAAATTTCAATAAAGCAATACAACAAAGGAGAGAAATCACACAGTCCAAACGACAAAGCTTTGGACTTTCTGCATTAATACTCAGAAGCTTACTAACAAAAAGACTCGTTTATTGGATACTCTTAATTGAATCATCCAGAGTAATATTAGCATAAACAATGTGTATTGCGTCTGGCGGAAATAGTCTCTAGTAAAAATAACAGCCAGCATAACCATAGTCACACGGTTCGTCATTCGCTTCGGTACGTGGTACGAATTCGGGTACGCGGTTCGCGACTTTCAAAAAACTAGGTACGTGGGGGGTATACAGAATCGGTACGTTATTTGGGTTCATGGTACGTTCAAATATAATAATCGGTACGTTACTTATAAAAAAATATTTAATTAACAAAAAATATAATAGAAAATGAAAACTATTTTTTTTAGAGAGCAAATAAAAAATCATTCATTATATTAAAAGCCCAATGTGGTTCAATCAGAGCACAATTGCAAACAGAATTGATATAACAACCAATATAAACACACACCCATTGATCTATTCCATCCAACAAATCTGCCAAATCCTATCAACAAAGATACAATAATAACTGTCACTAAAAAACTCCTGGTTACCGAGAAAGAAGAAAAAGAAAAGCTTTAAAAAAACTCCTGGTTACCTATGCATCTGATGGACTTTGTGATGTTTCATAATTGTAACTTATGGTTAAGATTGTAATTTTTTTTGAAAGGGGGTAAGATTAGCAATTACAACTTCATTATATTTCCAAACAAAGGTCAATATACTGTCAGGCCCAATGAAAACCCTAATTTCAGAAACCAGTCATCTTCTTCCTCCCTCCTTGGACTGTAACAGCAGCTGCTCTTTGTCTTTTCAAACCCAGATTCAAGAACTAGTTCTTCTTGTTGTAATAGCGACTGCCTCCTTTTTATCATCATTTTCAGAAACTATCTCTTCCATCTATTTTTCCAGATTTTCTGCCAATACTCCGGGTACGTTTGTGGCTGCGAATTTTGGGCAGAATTCCGGCGTCCCAATACGCCGACGAACTGCGAACCAGTTCGCACGAACCAATTCGCGGTTCTCCAATAAATCGGCGAATTATGTGACTATAAGCATAACTAAACTTTGTAAGATGCGAAGCACAAAGCTTCATTTCAGCATTTCACCATACTTTTTTACCGTAGTCCATTGAAACAACTTTAAGTAGAGACACCTGTATAGTGACACTCTTAACATTTGACCACGGACATCCTTATGTCACAAACTTTCTAAGAACAGGGTACTCAAGTGTTAAATCTTTCATTTCATTTGGTTCATAACACGTAACAGTGATCGAAGATAATTTAAGAGTTGTGAGGGATGAAAGAGTAACAAAGGAAAGAACTGATATGAATATTTATCAAAACCAATTCCTCTAAGGACTTGCATTTGAAAAGGGTATTAGAAGGGAACACGCGATGTTCGTGTTGTGAATCAAACCAGATTATTTTTACTCTCAGACACGAAATGAAAGAAATACAATCATTGAGACGGGAAAGATTGTAGTCATAGGAAACAGAAAAAGAAAAGCAATTGTTGGTTAAACTATCCAGATGTAACAGTACCCCATAAACAAAGTGTAAAAGTTGTGTTTCTTTAATTTGTCTGCCACTCGTGATTCTTTTTATTGCGCTAACGTTTGAAAATTATGAAGGGTATTTTTTTATGTAATTTTGGTTTTGATTAAAAGTAAAAATATAAATGTTTTTTTTTATGACACGAACAATAATCTTTATTATAGAAAAAGTTGTTTAATAGTATAATTGGAATAATGAAAAAGTAAGTATAAATATGTTCATCTAGTTTGTTATACTTTTTAAATGATAAAGGAAAAAAACAAATATACATATATTCATATCGTGTTTGTTACATTTGTTTTAATATTTAAATTTATTCATATTTATTTGTTATATGTGTTATTTGTATTGAAAATTAAAGGTATTTTTGGAAAGAAAAATTTAACCCAAAAGTACTGAAAGGGGTAATTTTCTTTATATATAATATAGAAAATGATTATAGTTTAAAGAAACATTATATAATATTTTGATATGAATGTTTGTTATATTGATTTTGCTTTCGATTTAGAATATAAGTTTTTTATTTTACGAAGAAGAATATTTCTTAATTGTTTTAATACTTTTTAGCATTATTTGAATACCGAAAATAAAATGGTACAAAATTGACAAATAAGTGAAACATACTAATTACATGTAATGTTTTCCACATTCTCAAATGAAAAATAGATGAAGTAAAGAGAGGTAGAACAGTGAAATGAAAATAGAATAAAAACAAAAATTTATGAATGGTAGAAGGTAAATCATAAAAGTTGTAGACCTCGTTCGAATCGTAATTGACATCCATAAGAAAATTTTGTAATTAAAAATATGCAACATTTCAATAGTTTATATCTTATGAGGAAATAAGAATATATAGTATGTATCATATGATAAATCACAAATTATAATTCTCTTTTAGTATATCATAACTTTGTTGAAAATATGACTTTAATGAAAAGATTACACACACAACTAATTAGTATATCAAGACAAATGATTTTCTATTTATGAAAAAATTTGTAGGATTGTAAAACTAAAAAATTAAAATCTAGGTTATACCATGTGTAGCTATTTCTCTCCATTTTTTTTTTGTATTTATAATTTTTATATTTAATTAATAAAAAAAGTTAAATAGAAATGTGGAGGGTGGGTAGCTACAAGATTATAATAATAAATGATGATTTTTTAAATTTAATTAATAAAATGTGAGCTTTGAAGTAAAAAGGTATGCTAGAGTTTGTAGGATTATAATAAAGTTCTGGAGGCTGAGTTGCTATATGATTATAAACTGATATATTTTTTTTAATTTAATTAATAGAATGAGAGTGAGTAAGGGAAGGAAAAGTTATTGTAGAACATGTTGGAAGCCAATATGGTTGGGGCCTTTTCAGATACCTCTAGCATTTTTGGTTTAAGATTGAGAACAATAGAAAAGGAATTTCATAATTATGGAAAAGATTAAGATTTTATCAAACAGATTAAAATCAAATCAAAAGGAATATGGGAAAATGAAAATGAAATCTTCAAGAGGTAAAAGATAGACTAAGATTGTATCAAAAATTACAAAATGAAAACAAAATATGACTTCTCTTCTTCTTTTTTTGGAAGATTATTAAAGAATGTAATAACATGGGATAAGAATGAATAAAGAAGTTGTTTAACTTTTCCATCGAATACTGTGTGCATGTATCAAAGTGTTGCCTCTGAAAATTAAATAAAAAATAGGAATCAACAAACAACAACTCTAATATAATGAAGAGGGAATATAATGAAGAGGGAATGATCAAATGATACATGAAGAGAGAAGGAAATAACAACCAACAAAAAAGAGAAATGTATCAAGAAATGAGGAAAATAAACATGCAATTGTTGTAACAGTTGCATGTAATAGGCGTGGTTCGAAGTTGCCTTTTTTTTCTTTTTTAAGAAATACTTGTAGTAAAATACGGAAGAAAAAATGAAATGAAATAAAATAAAATAAATAAATTATACATGAGTCGGGTATACAGGTTCATGGCCTAGATTGTGTAATAAGGGTTGTCCAACCCAAATAGTGTCTATTGGTTAGGATTTTCTGAACTGTTAAACCCCCTTAAAAAAAGTGTCATATTATCATATTTTGTACTTATATATATATTACTTATGTTTAACTTTAAAAGTGTCACATTATCCCCTCAAAAAAAGTGTCATATTATCGTATATGAGAATTTAATCGTTATGCATTGTCAGTGTGTAACGTTATTTTAAAAATGCATCCAATAATGAAAATATGTGACTTGTATTATTCATTGAAAGATGTTAGAAAATTTTATTGTATGCATATACTAATTCAATATTAAGTGTGTGTTTGGTTCAACTTTGGATATAATTGATTCTGACAGAATTGATTCTGATAAAATTGATTCTATTAGAATTGATTTTGAGAGAATTGATTTATGTTTGGATACAATAACGTATAATTGATTAAACGGAATGAATGTTGCTTGGATAGTTTTGATCAAAATTGCTTTTGAATGTATAATTACTAAAATGGACATAGCTAAATAAAAATAATTGGACATAGTTGAATGTATGTACAGATCAATACTAAAAGTAGATATATTGTTTTTTCTCAAAAAAAAGTAGATATATTGTTTAATGTAAATAAATAATTTTTTTCTATATATTAATTTAAAAAATAATAAGTACGATCATTAAACCAAACTTTTTTGACAAAATATTTGTTCTGTGTATTTTATATTTTTTGATAAAATATATTAAAGTTAAATAATAATAGAGATTTTTTTAAATAAAATAATAATAGAGATGGTTGGCAAAAACTATAAAATGTAGCGTAAATGAAAAAAATACAGCAAATTTGAACGAAAAACCGTAAAGAAAAATCCAAAACTTGGTAACTCATGTTCATAAATATTTTATGGGGCTAATTTCTTCGTTAAATTTTTTGATTAAATTTGATTTCTCAAATTATATATAAACAAGAAAAAAGAGAATTGATAAAGGACAATAAAGGAAAATAATTGGTTGTAATAATCAAAATATAAAATTTAATGGAGAATTGATTCTTGTTAACTCAAAAGCTAGAAATTGTAGCT
>Ga0099826_10001706_pt1 | contig 13511 bp, 6 predicted proteins | sample Mtrugardesep15_FD_76830 | JGI IMG/M metagenome (GOLD analysis project Ga0099826, IMG submission 76830) | Root nodule microbial communities of legume samples collected from California, USA - M. trunc garden sep15 | ecosystem: Host-associated > Plants > Roots > Nodule | place: USA: California... | reverse complement strand
TTTCACCAGCTTTGTTTCTTGGAAGGGAAGCACCAGTTTCTGTGTCCACTATTTTCATCTCAGCGTTTCTGACGACTGTGCCACATGCACCAGGCTTTGTTTTGAATGGTTCCTTTGCAAATCCCAAGCTAATTGAAAGTGGTCCTGCCTCTGTCATCCCATATCCCTGTAGTATATATCAAATTAAACCCACGATTTATTTAGTATTTCTTTGTCTTCTATACATTAATTATTTTTGTTAACTGGCTACTCTATTACTTTGGCCTCATTTATATTATTTGTAATTATATATTTTCAAAAGAATAACTAAAGAGATTGCATCATTGTCTAAATTATATTAACTATTTGTAATAATCATAATAACTAGTGGTTATAAAAGTAAAATTATCATTAAGTTTGTTTACTTTTAAAAAACATTTTTATAAAATATATTAAAATAGCTTCTTAAAAAGTTAATTATGAATATTAGAGGTACGCTTAAGTTTGTTTTTTTTTTTTGGTTACAAGAGGAACGTTTAAGTTTTGATTACAATCATTTAACACATTTTGAAAAAGTTATTTCTTATATATTAAAAAATATTATTTAATTTGTATGCAATTTTTAGGTTAAAAAGTTGTATACATGAATCCAATCATTTTTTATAAACCACTTAATAACAAATTTAAAAAGTTGATAAATTTTAAGTTGAAACAATTTGTATATGTATTAAAAACAAAACTTAAGTGGTTATATGTATACAAATTCTTATATTTTTTTATATTACCACCAAAGAAAAATATGTAAATGTATTATCATATTTTTTTATTTTGGTGGTGATATGTATTATTATATAATACTACAAAACTTATATATATTGCTTTATTTCTACTAAAAATATTACCACCCGTATGAAAAGATGGCTTCTTTGAAAATCTGTGGTATTTTATCCAAAGAATAATAATCATTGTAATAGGTTTTTATCAACAGAAAAAATATTTGCGACTAGGAAAGGAACATACATATATTTATGAAAATGTTATAAATGAAAATATGGCAGCAAACCTGTCCAAGTACAGTTCGTGGCAATCTATCTTTCACAGCTTGTTCAAGTTCCATTCCCATGGGAGCAGCACCAGTTATCATCACTCTAATAGACGACAAATCGTATCTCATAGATTCCCCACTTTTTACCAATGCTAAAACAATAGGTGGCACAAATGATGCTACCGTCACCTTATACTTCTCAATAAGTTCCAAAACCTTAGTTATCTCAAATTTCTCAACAATTAAAACAGCAGCACCAGAACGAATACCACATAGTAAAATCGAATTTAGTGCATAGATATGAAACATAGGTAACACACAAAGTAAGACATCCTCGTAGTTAGTGTATTGGTGTGGATTTTCACCGTCAACTAACTGTGATATTGTTGTAACTAAATTTTCATGTGTTAACATAACACCTTTTGGTAAACCAGAAGTTCCTGAAGAAAACGGTAACGCAACTAAGTCGTTTGGGTTTATTTTTACTTCTGGTAATTCGTTTTCATCAGCATTTGTTAAAACAGAAAAATTCACAACACGTTCATCTTCCTCCGGTGATGAATCAATGCACACAATTTTGATGTTGTTGAGTTTTGCGAAATCGTTGATTTTATTGAGGTATGAAGATTGTGTTACGATGAGTTTAGATTTTGTTGCGGTGGCTTGTTTAGCGAGCTCCGACGAGGTGTAGAAAGGATTTGCGGTGGTGATAACGGCACCATGGAAGGAGGCACCGAGGAAGGTGAGAGCGAATTGAGGAGAGTTCCGGAGGACGATCATGATCACATCACCTTGTTGGATTCCAAGAGTGTGTAGACCGACTGCGATTTTGCGGACAGTGAGGTGGACGTCGGAGTAAGTTAAGGTTTCGCCAGTGTCGCCGTTGATGAGACATGGACGGTTGTTGAATTGAGAGAGGTTTTGGAAACAATAAGAGTGTAATGGAAGGTGTGTTGGAATTTCAATATCAGGGAGTTTAGAGCGGAATATGAATTCTTGTTTTTGTTCTTGTTTTGGAGGAGATGGAGATGGAGATGGTGACATTTTGATATTAGGAGAATGAGGAGAAAAATGTTTTATTTTGATTTAGCTAAGTTTGGTTAATATGGTGGAGCTAATTTGGTGTTTATATGTATGTATGAAATGTGAATGGTAGTAGTTTGGTTATGGTAACATCAGTAGTTGTTGGGACAGGGACAGCCATATTCGCACGTCTGAAATTGAATCATATGTGTTTGTTGACGTTTATGTTCTTACTTTCTACACCACTATTTCCTCACTACTCCATTATTTATTCTCTACTCCACTATTTGCTATTTCCTTGTCAGATACGAGTTCTGTGGCAGTGATATAAACAAAAATTAATACCTTACTTTTAACATTCCCCTACAAAATATGGCAAGAATATGAATCTCATTTTGGTTTTTCTCAATTTCTTGCGATTCAATTTAGAAAATGACAAAAAATAATATCAAATTACTCTTGATATTTTCTTTTAGGGGATAAATTAGTTAGTCTACTATAATACCATAGACTTAATTGGACCTCTTATAGAAATGTTAGAGAATAATTTGAATCTTAATTTTTTTTGTTAAAAATTGAATTGGGCAAGTAAAACATTTAAGAGAGCGAATTGAGTTTTATGTTTAAGGGGAAAAAATTAATTAAAGTTTGGAGAAAAAATATACAAGATAACCATATAAAATACAATATTATTTATACCAAAAATATACTGTATCTGTTTTTTGGATGCACTATAGCGTATTTATACCAATATTATTTATACCAAAAATAAATATTTCAGACATAATTATTCACTACAATATAATATTTTATAACTTTATCCTTCAGAAAATATATTTTTTAACTTCAATCCTCAAAAAAAAAATAAAAACTTCAAGTCACGCGCAATTTTAGTAATATATTTTTGTATATCAATACTCTGAAGCACGTAGAACCAAGGAAAGACACATGTTTGCAACTCTCATAATTTCAAAATATTGTTTACCCTTTAAACAAAACTTAGAGATACAAAGTTTTGTTCTACCAACTTTGAAAGGAAATTGTTTTTGTCGTATCTTTGTTTACGTGTCCTACGGAATCGTTTCAATTTAGTACACGAAATCATTTCCTATTTTAAATTTGTAGGTACATGTAGGTGAAAGAAGTACTACCGCAATGTTCCAACTTAATCTTCTCACATGGTTACATCTTTAGTTGTTGAGATAGGGAAAACCACTGTATATATGCCCTGGAAAACCACATATAAAAGTCTCAATAAATTCATAGTCACACTAGCGTCACTTCTTCGTCACGTTCTTGACCTCTACCTAAGGGTGTATGGGGCCAAGTGGCCAACCTTGATAACAGTTTCGAATAGATGCATGGGCCTTGTAATATTTTGTTGAAAAGTGTTTTTCTCACATTATTAAAAACACATTAAGATGAAGAAATCTCATTCAACGGTAGTTAACTATCCTTTAGTTTTTTTATCGATAATTAATTATCGTTAGATGCAGCTGGTCCAGCTGTAGTTAACCGCAGTTAGAGACTAATTTGTATGGATTTTGATCCACCGACAATTTTTGTGGACCACAATCCACCCAAATTTCTATAAATAAGTAGTGGCATGCAATGGTTGCTTATCATTTCATTTCTCGTAAACTCAACATACAACTACAAAATTTTCTCAGGCGGATCTGAACACGATGTTGGTTATAAGATGTGTTATGGTGGAGAGAAAGTGTCTCAACATCGTTGTTATGAACACCTCTTTCATCTCCACTCATCTTAAAAACTCAACAAAGAACCGTGAAAAATTTATGCGCGAAATATAGAAAAATGAATAGGTTGTTATGAGCTAGATTTTGCTGGTCTGGTGTCAATAATATAGAAATATGTCAGTTGACAGGTCCGCATGATCTAGCTCAAAAACATCATCTTCAAAAATATTTATCATGTATAGGTAGATTGTTTGATTTTTTTTATTTGTATAAGTTTGAGAATTTCGGTGTTCTGGAGAAAGTCAAACCGCAACTGCAGTTAACTACAGCTGGCCCAAAGGTAGTTAAATATCGTCGGCACAACTACAGTTAACTGCAGCTACGTCCTAAAGACAAAGGCGGTGACTGCAACAATTTCACAAACGTGCATTTTTCTTTAGACATCCAAACATACATTCTTTCAATCATGTTCTCATTTAAACATACATTCATTTAATTAAATTATAAAACCAAAACATTAAAGTTAACAAAATAAATTACATAAATATCAAATTATCATTAAATTACTTCTAAGTTAAAATGGATAAGTACGAAAATGTCATAAGGTTACATCCAAGTCAAAATGTACATAAATCAAAATAAAAGTCCTAAACTGAAATCAAACTAATCAATGGGGAGCCCTCAACATTTGCCTCTATGTCCTGGTGATAGAATATGTCAAGGTTGGCAGACCCGTACAGTTAATCGGCCTCGAGGCCTCCAGAAGATCCTCCTTGTTCAAATCATGGGTATGGGCCAATGCCTCATCTGCAATGTGAATGCATGACCTGATAATCTCCAATGAGTCAGGCATATCTTTGGCGTGCTCCTACGCAATAATTTGCTCCTGATTCGCCGGAATTGGAGGAGTTTCATCAATAGGTGGCAGAATCTTCGAGTGAGACACTTGGCCATACCATACCATATAACCAGGGACGTGGTGCCACAAATTATATGCCACCTCACCCCACTGATCCGGAGGAACGACATGCACATGGAAATCTGTGGAAGCTTGTACAATCTAGTTTGGAGGAATAGGTTGTACAGATATTGGAGGCTTAGGGATGTCCTGCACAAACCCGTACTGTCTTTTAACTCGCTCAGACAAGTGACGGGGCACCTTTCGCTTTCCACATAACAATCATCCAGAATAATAGTAGATCTCATCAAATGGATGGGTCTCCCTTTGATATTTGTACGTTCTCCAAACGATATTATCAACCTCCATACGATCAAGCGACATACGGTAATGTTGCACATCAAATTCCCCCTAGTAAGAAGCCATTTGTCGGCGCATGGCATATGTGGGGCCCGCTTTGAACTACGCTTCCTTGGGTAAGGACTTGGTAAATGCTTCAAACATAATTATAATTTATAAAATTATAAATCAAATAGACGAACAAACACAATTATAATTTAGTAAAATCATAAATTTGATAGACGAACACAACTAAATTATTACCATCAGGAGGGTCACGTTGTCACCCATCGTCCTCGTTCTCTATAGGGTTGACTTATGCAGATAATGATACAGGTGAGCCAAGGTCATTCCTCCCCATGACCACCTATTCAACTTCAACTCAAGTAAACAACATTCAACTTCAAAAAAACCACATTGTACATAAATATACTCTAAACAACATTTACATCAACAACATTCAAATATAACATCTTAATCAACAAAAAAAAATAGATCGGCTAAACTGTATTTTTTGCCCCCTATTAAAAAAAAATGAAAGTAGTGACCCCATGTTTAGGGAAATATGCTCTTTTGACCCCCTAACATAAGGGAAATATGCTTTTTGACCCCTTATCTTTACTAAAAGTTGTGATTATGGCCCATTTTTGGGGACACGTGGCGTCTTCTCGACAATTTTGGGACGAAAGAGGCCAAATTGTCATTTTTTCAATAGGGGTCCAAAATCGCAACATTTTGAAACTTAGGGGGCGAAAAGTGTAGTTTAGTCAAATAGATTTTTAAACTAACCCTAAAAACTAACATTTTATTCCAACTTTTAAAAAAAAAAAAAACTTATGCAAACTACATTGTTTGTTAATAACATTAGGATTACTTACTAGTGATTTTGTTGAACAAATTTGAATGATTTTCATGAAAATGAAATTGGGTGAATTTGGTAGAAATTTTAAGAGTGTTCAAGCATATGCAATGTTGAAGCTAGCAATATTTTTATGAGATGGTCAAGTAAAAAAAAATTTAGTAATCATGGAATTTTTTTATTTAAAATTAATAGTAAATTTAACCAATAAGAAAAATCACAATAACTATTACGTATATAAAATGTACTTCATAAAATACACTTAATGCAACAAGAATGAATTATACCAAAACAACAACAAATTGTACCAAAAAAAACAAGAACAGTATAGAAGATTGTGTCAAAAAATAATACTTTTTTTTGTGTTAATCTTTTAGGTTTTGGGAGACCGAATCAAGTAATTTGAAGTGAAAGTAACCTAAGTTATACAAAAAATTATTCCACATAAAATCGAACATGGAATAGTCGAAGATATATTATTAGGATTAGCTATATATAAAAATATACCTACTCATTCAAAAAATAATAATTGAGGTAGCCATAGCTACCCCTTGCATATACAAGCATTCACCCCTGAGCATATGGTTAATTGTTGTTGTTTTTTGGTTTATGTCCAGATCGCAATGGTAGTTAACTACCGTTGGGAAGTAAGCAAATGGTAGTTAACTACTGCCGAAAGAATGCAACGGTAGTTAACTCCTGGTAGGGGCAAAACATATTTTTATGTGTTTTTAAGAAAACTTGGATGTGAGAAAAGCAATTTTCTATTTTGTTGTACTAGACCTAAAGCCCAATATATACATGGGCCTTGTGACAAGTTTATTTTATGTCAAGGGAACTGTTAGGTATCTCTTATTCATAAATCTAACATTGTTGCCCTAATTTTAACCTAAAAATCTCTTATTTTATTCATAAATCTAATCTCTTATTCATAAATCTAACATTGTTGCCCTAATTTTAACCTAAAAATCTCTTATTTTATTCATAAATCTAATCATGTTATCCTAATTTTAATCTAAAAATTTTGCCAAATTTCCCTCCTCCTACACCTAACTATGATTTCCTAAATTAATGCATTGGATGCTATTAATCACATATATTAAATCCTATTTAGTTCGCATAATTTTTTCTCAGGTAGTCAACTGATTTCATAAACCTAACCTTGTTGCCCCAATTTTAACCTAATTTTTTTTTCCAAATTTCCCTCCTCCTAAACCTACCCGTGATTTTCTAAATTAATGCATTGGATGCTATTAATCACATATATTAAATCCTATTTAATTCACATAGTTTTTTCTCACGTACTCAACTGATTTCCCTACTTCTTTGGAAGCGATTAATTATCCTATTTAATTCCCATAAATTTTTTTCACGTTGTCAACTGATTTCCCTGCTTCTGTGATTAATTTCAACTTATTTGCCTGCTTTTATGGAAACGATTTACTTCCAGGGATATTCTCCTTAATCTTATATTGATTCACGTTTCCCTCATCTTTCCTCCCTTATCAAAACCAAAATATTATTTCTCTAGGGACAACAATATTCAAAATACATTTTCTACCTTTTAGTAACAATTACAAAATTTTAGTAATATTATTAGTAACAATTATCTGCTTTTAGTAACAAATCATGACTTTTAGTAACGTAAATGAAATAGTAGATTTTCAACAAATTAACTGTCTTATTCCCTTCGCATCAATTTTCTTTTTCTCTAATACATCATGAAATTCAATATTGATCGCTTGCTAGCAATTAATTTATGAAACATTTGCCAAAATTTTAACTTTTTAGACCTATTGTTTAACCAATTATATACCAAATTTTTTATAATATCGAATAATCAACGACGCAAATATTTTAGAATATCTTAAACAACCATAATAATTTCATGCTCACTTCAAGCCGTTCCTGTTTTTATGGTAATTATAAACAAAAAATTGTAATTACTCTGATTCAATCAACTAAGAGATTTCATCCTCATCTAAAATTTTTTTGTTGCAGACAATGTGCTCCCCTTCCTCTATTTATGGAAGCAAAAAATCCAAAACTTAATCTTTATGATTGAATCAAGTAGGGGATTTCATCTACATTTCTTGCCTAATTAGTTGCAGGTGATATGCACCTTTTCAAGATTGTTTTTGCCATTATCACTTTATTTTATTTAAATATTAAGTCAGACTTTGGAAGTTATTAATTTTGCGCCCCCTTCCTATGTACACTCCAATTCTAAAATCAAACCAAGTGCCGCAACAAGAATATTAATTTCATATTTTCTGTATTAATGTTTATCCTAAAATGTTGGACATTTCATTTCTTCTGCGCCCCTCCCTATTTACACGCCAATTATAAAGTTAAACCAAGTGCCCCAACAAAATAATAATTTGTTTCTGTATTAATCTTTATCCTAAAATGTTGGACATTTCCTAATTTTATTCTACTTCAAGTGCATCAGTTTTGGAATTATCGTTATAAGCAATACTCCTTATTTTAATCATCAAACTCTGCCCACACGTATTACATCTTTGTTAAAGTAACAGGAACGATGTACTAGAATTATGCAACAATATCAACGTCTATGGTAATTAACATTATGATTTGAGTTTCGACAATTTTGACATTCAAGCAAACTATATTGTTTTATTTCTAACAGTGAATATTAACTTCTTAAAATAACCAGTGCGGGTCAATGGTCTAGTACTTACTTAATACACATAGATAGTTTCACCTTTTTAAAAATTTGTACATTCAAAGTGATAATGAGGTATGGAAAAGTTCCTCCATTTTCATTATTTTCAAGGCTGGCCCAAGGTAAGATGAGTCCTGAAGTTACATGAGCTTTAAGGTTGAATAAATCATTAAGAATGCCTAATGTGTAATTTAGGTTAGATATTCAATGGGAGGTATTATAAAATGGGATTTCCAAACCCATTAAATATGTCATCGGAGTCGGGTTAAAGAATACATTGCAGGTATTTAAGTTGTATTAAAGTTTCATATTACTCAACTTCTGTATATGTTGGATGTATAAATTTATTTGTCCACCCTCGTCCTTTGAACTAGTTTTTTGTACGAGAGTCGATCTAAGGGTCCAACTTTTGTTGTAGATATTGGAGCAGAGGTTGTTTAAAGGAGACGGTTACAACGTCTCTGTCAATAAAAGCGTGACTCATCGTCATTCATTCTCAAGGCACTATTTCAACGACTTTAACACACTCTCCTTCCGTTTTTTCTCGTTGACTTGAGTGTCAAGTGTTAATCTGGTTTGCAGGTCTCTTTTCCCTTGTTGGAGAACAGTTAACTCCGCACCATAATCATTCCTCTACCGCACTTGACTCTCCTTAACCTAAGCATCTTCGCCGGCGCATCTCTACTGGACTACTACAGAACAGTCCCAAATCGACAATTGACATTCCTAATTTATCGCTAACGTGGCAGCTATATCATATCTAAACGAAGCCAGATAACAAATTCCTCATAATAAATGGATCACTAGTCGTATAAAGCAATAAGCCAATAGGCAAGAACCAAAATATTGTTGACCAAATCAAATGTTTTGAAAGAAAAAAAAACATCACACATGGAAATCCAAATTTTCCACCTCTTTGATATTGACAAATTACACTTTTTTTCATATTTATATATTCACTCACTCCTAGAGGAAAAAAAAAACTTACATTTGGTCATCTTGAGTATAAGCATATTTAACTACATTTACTAATTCATTTAGGCTTAAAACACCTATTTGGTTCCTTAGTTTATTTTAAAAGCTTAGTTTGATCCATTAACTTTAAAATTGATCTATTTGGTCGGTTAACTTATTTTAAAGGTTAGTTTGATCTTTTAACTTTAAAACCAATCAATTTGAACATTTAACTTATGTAATTTAGTGCAACTTATTCTTATTCCCTTAACTTATGAAAATATAATATCATATTTATATATTGATGAAAAAGGTCGCATTAACTTGCATAAGTTAAAGAATCATGTTGCGTTAACTTAAATAAATTAAGGGAACAAATTGATTGATTTTAGAGATCAAATTGAATTTTTAAAATAAGGTAAAGGACTGATTTTAAAGCTAAGTGACCAAACTTAAATTTTAAAATAAGTTAAGATTGCAAATTGTTGTTTAACCCATTTATTTAACAATATCATTCTCAAAATAGTTCTTAGTTAATATAAATTTTATTTTTAAGATTCTTATGTACAAGTTCTTATGAATCCCTCTAAAAAAAAAGTTCTTATGAATGAGAATATATTTATATTCTATAAGATCGATAAAATTGATTACATTGAATTTTGTTTACTAGAACTAAGTTTTAAACAAGTGTGAAATTTTTATTCAAAAAAAAAAGTGTGAATTTAGTTATTTTTATTTATAACCAGAACCAAAAAGCATATGTCAATAATACATTTTTTTTTTCTAGAGGATATGTCAATAAGACATGTTGCGTGTGATAATGAAGATTTCAACAAATGGACCAGCAAATAAGTTTTAACTCATATAAATGACTCTCTCTAAACATAAAAGCTCAGATAAATAATTAAATATTAATCTAACAACTAATATTTGTAATTAAAAAAAAATTAACAAAATATCACAAGGTTGAGGTAGCAGGACAAGACACAGCAACCACAACGGTGGAAGAGAGAGGGGGGGCCCGATGGGGCCATGGTCACCCTCAAAAAATTTAATTAATGCAATATTGATGTATTAAATTTACTATTTTTGTCACTTGAATCTTTATTTTTCATTTTAAATATATTAATAATCAGTAAAAAGAAAAGTATCAAACCGTTAAAAATAAAAAGGGAGTAATTTTTTCACTCACAAAGAAGGTAAAAAAACAAAACATTAAAAGAGAAATAGGGATATATGGAGTTTTTTACTAATTTGAACTAAAGTGGATGAAAAGCTTTACTGACCATAGTTACAAATTTTCCCTCTTTCAATTTATTCTTGCCTAATACTCTTCATGCAGCTAAATACGAAACAGTCAAACTTTGATTAATATCATAATTAATTAGTAATTGAACCAAGCTTTCAAACCGTGTTGCTAACACGGTAATCCATTTCTACACGAAATTTCCATTTTCCAGCACCACTTTCCTTCACCATCAAGTTTATTTTTAGTTTAATCAGTCCTCTAATTTAATATACATTCAAACACTCCATCTTTGAACTTACTCCTATAAATAATCTTTCACCCACCTACAATAATAATCATTTGCACACAAACTCTTCAATCCAATCTTTTACAACATGAGCACACACAATCAAAAGCAGAACAAGTCTCTACTAAGCCGCCTTAGAACCGCGGTGCAAAAGGTGAAACTTCTTATAAGCTCCACCATACTCAACTACACATGGAACGCTGCAAAAATGCTTCGCGGTGCTTCTTTGAGCAAACAACAACTAAGTTTCAACGATCGTCCTGGGTTGATGATGTATTCTTCAGATGAAACTGATTCAGAGGGTTTAACTTCTCCATCTCCTTGTCTTCAAAGAACGATAAGTTTTCCTTCAGATGAGGATGACATTGATAAAAGATCGGAAATTTTCATAGCTAATTTCAGACGACAACTTTTGTTAGAGAGACAAATCTCATTGCAGCTACGTTATTGTAGGGAACAACATAGTTCTGGATTGATATCTCCTTGAATATATAATGTTCTGTTTTTGTTTTTCTTTTCTTGAGTTTGATTATGTCTAATCGATATTAAGGATGATACATTAATGGAGGACTCTGTTTTTTGCTGGAAGGATCTCCAATGAGACCACATTTGTTTGGTTTATTTATTTCTTTTTTTTTGTTAGATGGTTTGATCGTAAGAGGCTGCAAGTAACATTAGTTTAATGTTTTTGTTAGTTGTTACTTCGTTCTCTACCATTTGTTTCTTTCTTTCTCAATTGTCAATGTACAACAAAATACATTGAATTATTGAATTGTATTTTATAGACATAGTTGTCTCCTTCCGATCCAAGTTTCGTATCTACACAACTGAGTTTGGTATCATTTGGTCACATTTTGCTTTAATTGTTATGATATGATACGATAAATACATGCTTGAACACAAACATAAATAGAAAACGATCTTTTTTGAAACTGGGTATCCTCCGCGCGTAACTGTAGAGATTAATCCTTCGAGTATTATGGGAACCAAATAAGCGGCAGACTCTCCCTAAAAGTTTTAACGTTGCTGCAAGCCCAAAGCTGGATTCGAACTCAGACCTTAATTAAGCTAGAAGAGACCCGTTCCATCTCATCTAAGCGCTCTTAGGTAAATAGAAAATGATTAGGCACACATATGAATTGAAAAAATTAAAAGTGAAAATGATTAAATGATATAACTAGATTCTTTTTAGTTGATAATAAATTTTTATTAAGCTTGTATCATTATAAAAGACTTGTTTGATAATTGTTATTTTTTCATAGATTTATAGTTTATAGCGTTTTTTGATAAGTTAATTCAAATATCATATAGCGTTTCTTGTGATTTTTCTCAAATTTTTTCATGAAATATTAATTGAAAAAATTAAATATTAATTAAATATATATTTTATGTATCATTTTATATTTATAAATTACTTTAACGACTAATTTCATGAAACAGTACAAATTCAATTGGTTATTGGTTAATTCATCTTATATGTTATAAGTTACTTTATCCATTATAAACTTTCTTAGTTCTTAGTTGTTGTTTGATAGAAGAGATTTGGGAGTCTTGCACCAAAAAAAAAAAGAGATTTGGGAGTCATCTTACAAATACATAAAATATTCACAAAAATATGTAAATAAATAAATAAATAGTGTGGGCCATGGCAGATTAAACTAAACTAGGAATTAGGATTAGGCATAACTAGAAACCGATTTCAAGCACAAGAACGCCGCTGCGTTGACATGAATATACAATCAGCAATTGTCCCAGACGATCTCATCGCCGAAGTACTTTCCTTCCTTCCCTTTAAATCTCTTCTACAATTGAGATGTGTCAGCAAGTCTTGGAAAACCCTCATCTCCGACTCAGCTTTTGTGAAATTGCACCTTAATAGATCATCAACTCACACTGATTACCGATCACATCACATACCATGCCAGTTTTATAATTTTGAGTATATTACAGTTGAACAACTTGTTATTGTTTCACTTGATCTGGGGACTGAGACGTACAATCAGTACAAGCTGCCTTGTGGGTTCGATGAACTGCCACCTGCAGCTCCAATTGTTGGCGTGCTAGGGGGCTATCTTTGTTTCTCTTATTCGTGCAGGCACACCTATTTCGTATTATGGCAGATGAAGAAATATGGGGCTGAAGATTCTTGGACTCAATTCCTTAAAATTAGTTACCTACATCTTCAAGTAGACTATGACTTAGCACCTAGTTTTCAATTGTTACCTGTGCTTCTTTTTGAGGATGCTGATACACTGATACTTAGCAGTTGTCAAGAAAACGAAGCAATTCTCTATAATTGGAGAGATAACAAAGTCATGAGAACAAACCCTACTGCAAGTAAACCTATTATCAATAATTATGGAACTAGCAATCAAGTAAGCTGGTCTTCAACCAGCGATTACATTGAGAGCTTAGTTTCAATTTTTTGAAAGTAAGTTCCTCTTTCATGGTTTACTTGTTTGAATTTTCATTCTTTGTATATGTTGTTATAAT
>Ga0099826_10001705_pt1 | contig 13513 bp, 10 predicted proteins | sample Mtrugardesep15_FD_76830 | JGI IMG/M metagenome (GOLD analysis project Ga0099826, IMG submission 76830) | Root nodule microbial communities of legume samples collected from California, USA - M. trunc garden sep15 | ecosystem: Host-associated > Plants > Roots > Nodule | place: USA: California... | reverse complement strand
GCGGCCTCGGCGGCCTTGATCTTCATCTGGCGGGCATCCATGTGCCTGAAACTCCGGTAGCTTTGTCGTCGCCGTGCTGTTTACACGGGTCGAAAGCCAAACGAAAGCCTTTTTCAAGGCAACGAACAGAACGTTGTGACGCGGTTGCAAAGCGAAAGCCGTTTGCCTAGGCTTGGCCGCAACGAACGCACCGATACCAACGCCAAAAGCATTCTCCAAGAGGCCAGTTCCCGTGACATCCCGCCCGCTCTCCCCGCTCGCCATTTTCGACCTCGACGGCACGCTGGTCGATACCGCCGCCGACCTGGTCTCTAGCCTCAATCACACCATCGCCGCCGCCGGCCTTGCGCCCGTCACCTATGACGACCTGACGCATCTCGTCGGCCAAGGCGCGCGAGTGATGATCAAGCGCGCCTTCGCGCTGCGCGAAACGGAATTGCCGGAGGCCGAGATCGAACCCCTCTATGAGCGTTTCATCACCCATTACCGCGCCGAAATGCCCGGCGAGAGCCGCCCCTACCCCGGCATCGTCGGCGTGCTGGATGCGCTCTCGGCAGCCGATATCACACTCGCAGTCTGCACCAACAAGACCGAAATCCTCGCTCTGCCGCTGCTCGAAAAACTCGATCTCACCCGATATTTCGCCGCCATCACCTGCGGCGACACCTTTTCCTTCCGCAAGCCGGATGCCCGCCATATTCTCGGCACCATCGAAAGGGCCGGCGGCGACCCGCAGCGCACGATCATGGTGGGTGACAGCATCAACGACATTCTCGCCGCCAAGAACGCCGCCGTGCCCTCGATCGGCGTTACCTTCGGTTATACGGATGTGCCGATGGCCGAACTCGAACCGGATGTCGTGATCGATGATTTCGCAGCACTGACGCCCGATCTGGTCAGAAGGCTGCTGACAGGGCGCAACGCGGCAGCGTAAATCAACCGCTACCGGTAGGCTCGCCATGGTCGATCGCAATTTCCTTTTCCCACGCACCGCCGTCGGCATCGTCGCCGTTGGCGATTCCGGCGAGGCCTTGCTTTTGAGGGCAATGCTGGAAAGTCTCGGCGCATCGGTGAGGCTCTATCTCCCCGGCACGCCGGAAGATATTCTGGCCTGCCTGAAACAACCCGATCAGCCGCCGCCCTATCTCATCATCAGCGGTCATGGTGATGAAAACGGCCTTGTCGTCGGCGAGTTTGATACGGAGGTGACCCGGATCGGGTTGAAAGACGGCAGCATGTGCGCCGATATTCTTTCTGGGGACATCGACCTGCGGGACACAGTCGTTTTCAGTACCGCCTGCTGTACGGGCTCGGAGGCTTTCGCCAAAGCCTTCATGGAAGGTGGTGCAAGAGCCTACATCGCCTCGCCCGGTTATCCCGACGGCGCGGCGACGCCGCTTTTCGTTCATCTGTTCTTTTACGAACTCCTCATCCGCAAATCATTGCTGGAGGATGCACTGCGGCACGCAAATACGCTCGATACAGATGGCCAACTGGGATTCACGCTTTTTACTGCATCGTAGCCAAAAGACTGACCGATGATCGCAGAAACAAAAAAGCGCCGTCTCCGGCGCTTTCTTTTTCTCAAATCTGGTCTTGATCAGATCGACGCGGCCCGCGCCTTCGTCGTTACAGCGAAGGCCTTCTGCACATAGCTGTCGCGATCATAGACATCGTCGAAGAATTGGACCTTGCCGTCCTTGTCCGGCCATGCGGTGAAATAGGCCACATAGACAGGAACCTTCTCCGGCACCTGCACGGCCCGGTTCTTGCCGGATGCGATCTGCTCGCCAACCTTGTCGACGCTGGTGCCCAGAACCGCGGCCGCCATGCGGCGCGGATCGACCAGGCGGATACAGCCATGGCTCAGCGCCCGCATGTCGCGGTTGAAGAAGCTCTTGGCCGGCGTGTCATGCATGTAGATGGCATGTGCGTTCGGGAAGAGGATCTTCAGGTCGCCCAGCGCATTGTCGCTGCTCGGCGGCTGACGCACGGAAATCGCGTTGGTGGAGCCGTACCAGTTGACGCTGGTGGAAGAAACGGCACGGCCGCCCACCTGCACTTCGTAACCCAGACGGTCGAGATAGGACGGATCACGGCGCAGCTTCGGCAGCATCTCGTTGACGATGATCGACTGCGGCACGCCCCAATAGGGATTGAACTCGACGGTCTGGATCTCATCCTGGAAGAAATAGGTCTGGTTGGCCTTCGAGCCGACCACCACCTTCATGCCGAACTGTTCCAGGCCGTCATTGTGGTAATAGGCCATGAAAGCGGGCTGGTTGATGAAGACGTAACGCTGGCCGAGATCGGCCGGCAGCCAGCGGACCTGCTCCATGGCCACCTGCACCTTGACGATCTTGGCGTCATTGCTTTCGCCGACCATGGCGCGCACGGTCGCGCGGCCGATGACGCCATCCGGCTTCAAGCCGTTTTCGCTCTGGAACGCCTTCACCAGATCGACGAGATCAGGCGTATAATCCGGCGTCTGCTGATAGGCGGAAATGATCGCCGCATGTTCGGCCTTGAAGGCGGGCGAAGCGCGATGTTCGATGGCCTTCACGACATTGGCCATATCCGCGCTGCTGTTGCCGGGCTTCAGCACCAGATCGGCGGGAACGCGCACGACATGCGCCGCATCACCTTCGCCGCGCAGGCGGGCAAGTTCGGACTTCAACGCCAGATATTCAGCGCTCGACGGTTCGCGGCTGCGCAGATAGGCGGCGACATCGGGGCTGAGGCCCGCAAGCTTCAGCACAGGTGCGAGGTTCACCGTCTTGCGCTTGAAATCATGGTAGCCGGAAAGCCGGTTCGGATCGACACGGCCACGGGTCGTATCCTGCACATAGGCAAGAACCTTGGCGGAGAGCGCCAGCTCGAACTGCATCTGCGCCCGCTGATAGGCGTCGGATACGGGCGCCGAGGCCGTTTCGACCGGCGTGCCGGTTGCAGTCGTGCCTGCAGCATTGCTGCTGATGCTGGCGGTCACGTCCCTTGCCGGTGCGGAAATGCTGTAATCGGCCGGATCGAGGCCGCTTTCGCCCACCGTCTCGAAAAAGGCGATGACGGCATTGGCGCGCTCGGTGAGCTCACCTTCCGAAACCCACAGCGTCTTGCCGCCGGCGCCATAATAGGCTTCTAGCGCCTTGGCGATCTCTGGCGTGGCGCTGAATTTCAGATTGGCGAGACCTTCGCCGAAATTCGCCGTGTTCACCGCACGCGCCGCATCCGCCTTGTAGTCGTAATAGCGCGGGCCGGAAACGCGCGGCAAGGGCTCGGGATCGGACGCGTCCGCACTCTGTCCCGCGCCAGCCCCGGAGGTCGAGGGCGAGGTGACGATGCCGGCCGGCGGCAATTCACCGCGATCACGCGCGATCTTACCGGGGCCGCCGCGCAGGAGGTCCATCAGCGTAACCGCCCCGGCGCTGCCGGGAAGAGCGGTGGAAACGGAAAGACCGAGAGCCAGCACCAGCGCTGCGGATGATTTTCCAGATGTGACTTGCAATTTGATCCTCGTAGCACCCAGCACCGCCAGCAAAGGGCGGGCATCAGTTTCATGCCTGTCTAGCCGATCGCCGGCCCGTTGAAAAGAAAACGCCCAAAGCCCACAACCGTGCCGAAATGAACCTTATGATACAGCCAAAGCCATAAAAACGTAATTTCCAGAATTGGCGAGAATGGTTAAATTTCTATTTATTTCATTCACTTTACCCTGCCCCAACAAACCGTCAGCGCCCCCGGTAAAGCCCGGTTTTCCGGCCATTTCACGTCGTAGTAAAAATGACACGCCGACGCCTTTTTCTCCGCGCACCACGCCACACGGTAAAATCGCTTTTGCGCGGCGGGAAATATCTGCCTCTGCCGCATTGCAGTGCTTTCATTGCCGGCGTGATGATTCTATATATCGGCCGCGCAAGGCGGGCGAAGGCGCCGTTTTGGCGGAGGAACACGAGTAAAAAGGCAAGATTGATGACAGCCACACGGACGGAAACCGATACATTTGGCCCTATTGAAGTTCAGGCCGATCGCTACTGGGGCGCGCAGGCGCAGCGCTCGCTCGGCAACTTCAAGATCGGCTGGGAAAAACAGCCCGCCTCTGTCGTTCGCGCGCTCGGCATCGTCAAGCAGGCAGCGGCCCGCGCCAATATGGCTCTTGCCGGCCTCGACCCCAAGGTCGGAGACGCCATCATCGCGGCTGCTCAGGAAGTCATCGACGGCAAGCTGACAGAGCATTTTCCGCTGGTCGTCTGGCAGACCGGTTCCGGCACGCAATCCAACATGAATGCCAATGAGGTGATTTCCAACCGCGCGATCGAAATGCTCGGCGGCGAAATGGGCACCAAGAAGCCGGTTCACCCCAACGACCACGTCAATATGAGCCAGTCCTCGAACGACACCTACCCGACGGCGATGCACATCGCCTGCGTGGAAGAGATCGTTCACCACCTGCTGCCTGGCCTCAAGCACCTGCACAAGGCGCTGGAGGCCAAGGTCAAGCAGTTCGAAAAGATCATCAAGATCGGCCGCACCCACACCCAGGATGCCACGCCGCTGACGCTCGGCCAGGAATTTTCCGGCTATGCCGCGCAGGTCGCCTCGGCCATCGCCAATATCGAACTCACCCTGCCCGCACTTTCCAAGCTCGCCCAGGGCGGCACGGCTGTTGGCACGGGCCTCAATGCCCCCATCGGCTTTGCTGAAAAGGTCGCCGACGAGATTTCCAAGATCACCGGCCTGCCCTTCGTGACCGCGCCGAACAAGTTCGAGGCGCTCGCCTCGCACGATTCCATGGTCTTCTCGCATGGCGCGATCAATGCGGCTGCCGCTGCACTCTTCAAGATCGCCAACGACATCCGCTTCCTCGGCTCCGGCCCGCGCGCCGGCCTCGGCGAGCTCTCGCTGCCGGAAAACGAACCCGGCTCGTCGATCATGCCGGGCAAGGTCAACCCGACCCAGTCGGAAGCGCTGACCCAGGTTTGCGCCCATATCTTCGGCAACAATGCAGCCCTCTCCTTTGCCGGTTCGCAGGGCCACTTCGAGCTGAACGTCTATAACCCGATGATGGCCTACAACTTCCTGCAGTCGGTCCAGCTTCTGGGCGATGCGGCCGTCTCCTTCACCGACAATTGCGTCGTCGGTATCGAGGCACGCGAAGACAATATCAAGAAGGGCGTCGAAAACTCGCTGATGCTGGTGACTGCGCTCAACAGCAAGCTCGGCTACGACATCTGCGCCAAGATCGCCAAGACCGCACACAAGAACGGCACGACCCTTCGCGACGAGGCCGTCGGCGGCGGATACCTCACCAACGAGGAATTCGACCAGTATGTGCGCCCGGAAAACATGATCGGGCCGAAGTAAGCCGATCGGGATTTATCGCTGGAATTGGAACGGGCCTTCGGGCCCGTTTTTTATTGCCGGATGGATAAGGACAGGCTCCAAGCTGGACAGTCTGCGATGGTCCGGTATTGACCCCACCTGCCGTTTTGAAGATCGTCCTTGTGAACCGGTCTCCGGCGCAAATGCCGAAACCCCAAGCGCGATGAGGATGACGCCATGATATGCCGCCGCAATCTCCTGCTGGGCGGCGCGCTTTTCGCAGTGGCCTTGAAAATCCCAGATGTCTTGGCCCGGGACAGGCGGCTGCAAATACCTCTCTGGCCCGGCCCACCTCCCGGCGGCAGCGGTCCGGGTGGCGCTCTGGAGATCAGCAGGAAAGGCGCGGTCAGCAATATCAGCCTGCCGAGCCTCGAAATATTCGCGCCCGATGAACCAAACGGTTCCGCCATCATTATCGCGGGTGGCGGTGGATATAAACGCATCGAAGAAGGCAAGGAATCCTATCCTGCAGCACGCTGGCTTGCCGCAAGGGGTATCCACGCCTTCGTCCTCACCTATCGCCTGCCGATCGAAGGCTGGGTCGCCGGTCCGCTTGCCCCGCTTCAGGATGCACAGCGTGCCATCAGGCTCATCCGCGCCCGCGCTTCGCAATGGCAGATCGATACTTACAAGATCGGCGCGCTTGGCTTTTCTGCGGGCGGCCACCTGATGGGCCTGACTGCGGCCCGCTCCGCCTTCTCATCTTACGATGCCCTCGATGATATCGACAGGCAATCAGCCCGGCCGGATATCGCAGCGCTGATCTACCCGGTCATCACGCTATCGACTCCCTATGACGATACCTCGACCCGCAAATCGCTTGTCGGCAGACATCCGACGGATGCGGCAACGCGGCAATGGTCGGTGGAAAGCCATGTGGGCAAGGATTGCCCGCCGATTTTCCTGACGCAGGCCGATGACGATCGCATTTCCGATCCGGCCAACAGCCGTATCATGCAGCAGGCCTGCGAAAAGGCCGGCGCGGATGTCGAGTTTCATCCAATCGCGTCCGGCGGTCACGGCTTTGGCATGGGCAAGCACGGAACTCTCACCGAAGCATGGCCGACATGGTACGAAGCGTGGCTTAAGAAACGTAGCTTTCTGACCTGATGCATGGGGCGCATCGCAGCGCACCGCGCTTCCCAAGCCCATCATCACCAAACAAAAAAGGGTCGCAAAAGCGGCCCTCTTCGTAATCATTCAAACCGTCAAACCAGCCGGCTCTGCTCCACCGCCGCTTCGACGAAGCTCGCAAACAGCGGATGCGGATCGAGCGGACGGCTCTTCAGTTCCGGGTGATACTGCACGCCGATGAACCACGGATGGTCAGGATATTCCACGGTTTCCGGCAGGACGCCATCAGGAGACATGCCCGAGAAGACGAGGCCGCAATTTTCCAGCCGGTCCTTGTAGTCCACATTCACCTCGTAGCGGTGGCGGTGGCGCTCGGAAATGTCAGTGGTGCCATAGATTTCGGCGATCTTGGTGTCTTTCTTCAGCGCTGCCTTGTAAGCGCCGAGACGCATGGTGCCGCCGAGATCGCCCTTGGACGAACGCTTCTCCAGCTCATTGCCTTTCACCCATTCGGTCATCAGGCCGACGACCGGCTCAGAGGTCGGGCCAAACTCGGTGGAGGAGGCATTTTCGATGCCCGCCAGATGACGCGCCGCTTCCACGACCGCCATCTGCATGCCGAAGCAGATGCCGAAATAGGGCACGTTGCGCTCACGCGCGAACTGCGCCGCCATGATCTTGCCTTCGGAACCACGCTCGCCGAAACCACCAGGCACGAGAATGCCGTTGACCTTTTCGAGATAGGGTGTGGGATCTTCCTTTTCGAAGACTTCCGACTCGATCCATTCCAGCTTGACCTTAACCCGGTTGGCGAAGCCACCGTGATGCAGCGCCTCGATCAGCGACTTATAGGCATCCTTGAGGCCGGTATATTTGCCGACGATCGCAATCGTGACTTCACCTTCCGGCGAGCGGATGCGGTTGCAGACCTCTTCCCACGGCTCCAGACGTGGCTTGGGCGCCGGCTCGATGCCGAAGGCGGCCAGCACTTCCGAATCGAGACCTTCCTTGTGGTAGGCGATCGGAACGTCATAGATATTCGCCACATCCAGCGCCTGGATGACAGCGGAAGGACGCACGTTGCAGAACAGCGAAAGCTTGCGGCGTTCCGCTTCCGGGATTTCCCGGTCGGCGCGCACGAGCAGGATGTCGGGGTGAATGCCGAGCGCCTGCAGCTCCTTCACGGAATGCTGGGTCGGCTTGGTCTTCAGCTCGCCGGCTGCCGGAATGTAAGGCATCAGCGTCAGGTGAAGATAGATCGCCGTGCCGCGCGGCAGGTCGTTGCCGAGCTGGCGGATCGCTTCCATGAACGGCATCGCCTCGATGTCACCCACCGTGCCGCCGATCTCGCAGATGACGAAGTCGTAATCGTCATTGCCCTCGATCACGAAATCCTTGATCTCGTTGGTGACATGCGGAATGACCTGAACGGTTGCGCCGAGATAGTCGCCGCGCCGTTCCTTGTCGATGATGTTCTTGTAGATGCGACCGGTCGTGATGTTATCGGTCTTGGTGGCCGAACGCCCCGTGAAGCGCTCATAGTGGCCAAGATCGAGGTCCGTCTCGGCACCGTCGTCAGTCACGAACACTTCGCCGTGCTGTGTCGGGCTCATGGTGCCGGGATCGACGTTCAGATAGGGGTCGAGTTTACGAAGCCGCACCCGATAACCACGGGATTGCAACAAAGCTCCGAGTGCTGCCGCAGCGATGCCCTTGCCAAGAGAGGAGACCACGCCGCCTGTGATGAATACATATCGCGCCATGGGATTCACCGGATACCTTTTTACCTCTGATTCCGCCAGCCCAAAATTAATGGTTTCGAAAATTCGCTGTTGACGAATCTGCGATGGGACGAGCCGGAATGCGAACAAAAGAAAACCGGCAGGCTTTTGGCCTGCCGGAGCGTTAAATCAGAACCGGGCTTATTGACCGGTCGGAACTGCGTTCGGATCGGCGGGCTGCGCCGGTGCCGGGGCGGCCGTGCCGGAAGCGGCAGGGGCCGGTGTCGTCTGTGCGGGTACGGCTGCGCCACTATTGGTCGGAACGCCATTCCCAGCCGGAGCCGGGGTTGCGGGCGTCGTTGCCGGGCCGAGCGTGTCGAGAATGCCGTTGCCCTGACCCTGCGTGGCCGGGATACGGTTCAGAATGTCGGTCGGGCGCGATTCGTAGCGGGTCATAAGACCAAGGCCGAGCGACGTCAGGAAGAACAGCGCGGCGAGGATGCCCGTCGTGCGGGTCAACGCATTGGCCGTTCCGCGCGCGGACATGAAGCCCGAACCGCCGCCGATACCGAGGCCGCCGCCTTCGGAACGCTGGATCAGGACCACGCCGACAAGCGCCAGCACGATCATGAGGTGAATAACAATCAAAACGGTCTGCATGACAATCCATTCCATGCCCCGCGCGGAGCACCATAAAGAAGGTTTTGCGGCTCTTTACATGAGGCGACGGCTTATTCCAAGCCCCTTTCCCGCCACTCTTGCAGGAAAGCTTGGATCAAGCCGTCAGTTGCTCGTATGCCGCATAGATGGAAAGGAAGTCGGAAGCTTTCAAGCTCGCACCGCCAATCAGCGCGCCATCGACGTTTTCGACGCCCATCAGTTCCAGCGCATTGGCCGGCTTTACCGAGCCGCCATAGAGGATGCGCATGGTCTTGCCGGCATCGCCGAAGCGCTTCACGAGCTCGTCGCGCATGAAGGCATGGGCCTCGCGCACGTCTTCAACCGTCGGCGTCAGACCCGTGCCGATCGCCCAGACCGGCTCATAGGCGATGACGGTGTTTTCGGCGGTTGCCTCGTCCGGCAGGGAGCCGGCCAGCTGCCGCTTGAGGATATCGAGTGTCTGGCCCGCCTTGCGCTCATCCGCCGTCTCGCCGATGCAGACGATGGCGATGAGATCCGCCTCGTGCGCGGCAACGGCCTTGGCGCGCACCAGATGATCCGTCTCGGCATGGTCGGTGCGACGCTCTGAATGGCCGACGATGACATGGGTGCCGAAGCAGTCGGCAATCATCTCGGCGGAAATATCGCCGGTATGGGCGCCCGATGCGTTCTGGTGGCAATCCTGTCCGCCGATCATCAGCGGGCTGTCATCACAAAGCGCCGTTGCGACGTAAAGCAATGTCGAGGGCGGGCAGATCAGCGCATCCACCTTTTCGGACAGCGCGCCCTTGACGCCTTCTGCCATGGCCTTGATCTGATCGAGCGAGGCACGGGTGCCGTTCATCTTCCAGTTTCCGGCAACAAGCGGTCGAACATTCGGCGTCATGCGTATCCATTCCCTTTGTCTCTGGCCCCACCTTTGGCGGCACCCCATCCCTCAGCCGCAAAGCGGCCCTTAATCACGACAGAAATACTGCCGGAAATCCCGGGATATTCCTTTAACCGCAGCCGGCAACAAATGGTACAAAAAAGCGGCCCGAAGGTTCAAAACGACGGCCGATTTCGAAAATTTCGCCACCGCTGACCCAAATCGAGGCCTCAGCGGCTCAAAATCCAGTTCAAAACCGCCCGCCAGTCGGTCATCCGCACCGGCGTGCCGTGGCTTCCGGTCTCATACCGCGTGAACCGCGCCGGCTCGCCGGCCTTCAGCAGGGTGCGGAAGATCGTCGCCTGCTGATCGGCCGAATAGACCTTGTCGGCGCTGCCATGGGTGAACCACACCGGTTTCCTGGCCTTGGCAAAGGCGCTTTTCGGAAAATCGGGATCGACCGCACCACCGAGGATCGCCATGCCCTTGAGGTTGGCGACAGCAGCCTTGTCGCGGCTGATGCCATAGCAGATGAAGCTGCCCATCGAGGCGCAGGTCAGCACGACCGGTTTGCCGCCCGATTTTCTGGCTGCATCGGCAATCAACGCCGCGACATCGGCAACGCCGTTCTCATCAAAGGAACGCACGCTCGGCGCATAATAGGTGCCGCCATTGGCGACCGCCAGGTTCTTCATGCGGTTGAAGTTGCCGCCGAAGGTGTAGTCATTCATGCCGAGCCGCCGGTCGCCGCCGCGCCCGTGGATGAAGATGACGGTGAAGGCCTGACCGCTTGCCGGCCCGACACGCCCCACCTCGAGCGCCCTGCCCTCAACGGATATGGCTTCGAGCGACTGCATCTTCTTCGGCGCCATATCGACATATTGCCGTTTCACCCGCCGCTCCGGCACCTCGTCGCGGCCGTTGATGTCGCGCATCTCCTGATAATCGATCACCTCAGATGCGCCGCCATCTCCAGTGGAAAGCACCGTCTGGGCGGAAAATAGCTCGTCCTTGAAGGGACGCAGCGGCCCGTCAGCCGCCCCGGCGCCGCCCGGCATCGCCGCAACAGTCAGGCAGAAAAGAGTACAAAACGTGAAATGAGCTGTGGACATGCCTTGGTTAACCGTTCATTCGTGGCTGCGAGACTTGCCATTGCAAGGCCGGCAGCGCAATCCTCCTGTTGCGAAACCCTGACACAATCGTGGCATAAGGTGCGCCGCGTTCGGCCACACGCCTTACACGTTTGGCGCTATAATCGCCCCATTGGCATACTGATTCGCTTGGCGAAATTCTGACGACACGAATTTTGAACTTGGACATGATGGACGACAGCAACGATCTCTTCTCCGGTCTTCCGGCAGCACGAAACAGCGAAACGGAAACGAATGATGACGCGGTCAAACCCGTGAAGGCCCCGTCGACAGTTCCCGCCAACGCGAACGTGCAGCCGAAACCCGCAGCCGTTGCGGCCGCCACGCCGCCTGCGCCACCAGCACCCGTGTCTCCTTCCGGTGACGATTACGGCGCCTCATCAATCCGCGTGCTTGAAGGGCTGGAGCCGGTGCGCATGCGGCCGGGCATGTATATCGGCGGCACCGACGAGAAGGCGCTGCACCACCTTTTCGCCGAAGTCATCGACAACTCCATGGACGAGGCCGTCGCCGGCCATGCCAATTTCATCGAGGTCCATCTCGATGCCGAAGGCTTTCTGACGGTCACCGATAACGGCCGCGGCATTCCCGTGGAAAACCACCCGCAGGTTCCCGGCAAGTCGACGCTCGAAGTCATCATGACCAAGCTGCATGCCGGCGGCAAGTTCGACGGCAAGGCCTATGAGACATCGGGCGGCCTGCACGGCGTCGGCGTTTCCGTGGTCAATGCGCTGTCCGATCTTCTGGAAGTGGAAGTGGCGCGTAACCGCAAGCTTTACCGCCAGCGTTTTTCGCGCGGCGCGCCGATCGGCGGGCTTGAGGAACTGGGCGACGTGCACAACCGTCGCGGCACCCGCGTGCGGTTCCATCCCGATCCGCAAATCTTCGGCGATCACGCGAAATTCGAACCGGCGCGCATTTTCCGCATGGCCCGCTCCAAGGCCTATCTCTTCGGCGGCGTCGAAATCCGCTGGAGCTGCGATCCCGGCATGGTGCCGGCCGGCGGCGAAATCCCCGAAAAGGCCGTGTTCCATTTCCCCGGCGGCCTCAAGGATTATCTTGCCGCCACGCTCGGCAAGGAATTCACCGTCACCCGCGAGATTTTCTCGGGCCGCACCGAAAAGACCGGCGGCCACGGCGCGCTGGAATGGGCGGTCACCTGGTATGGCGGCGATACGCAGATCCATTCCTATTGCAACACCATCCCGACGCCCGAAGGCGGCACGCATGAGGCGGGTTTCCGCATCGCGCTCACCAAGGGCCTCAAAAATTATGCCGATCTGACGCAGAACAAGCGCGCCAAGGACATCACCACCGACGACGTGATGATCTCTGCCGCCGGCATGCTCTCGGTCTTCATCCGCGAGCCTGAATTCGTCGGCCAGACCAAGGACAAGCTCGCGACCGTCGAAGCCCAGCGCATCGTCGAAAACGCGCTGCGCGATCCCTTCGACCACTATCTCGCCGGCAATCCGGGCGAAGCGGCCAAGCTGCTCGACTGGGTGATCGAGCGCGCCGAAGAGCGCCTGCGCCGCCGCAAGGAAAAGGAAGTCAACCGCAAGACCGCCGTGCGCAAGCTGCGCCTGCCCGGCAAGCTGGCGGACTGCGCCCAGAACACGGCGGAAAATGCGGAACTTTTCATCGTCGAGGGTGACTCGGCCGGCGGCTCGGCCAAGCAGGCGCGCAACCGCGCCAATCAGGCCATCCTGCCCCTGCGCGGCAAGATTTTGAACGTCGGCAGCGCCAGCCGCGAAAAACTCTCCGCCAACCAGCAGATCGCCGATCTCATCCAGGCGCTCGGCTGCGGCACCCGCACCAAATACCGCGAAGAAGATTTGCGTTACGAGCGCATCATCATCATGACCGATGCCGATGTCGACGGCGCCCATATCGCCTCGCTGCTCATCACCTTCTTCTATCAGGAAATGCCGGAACTCATTCGCGGCAACCACCTCTATTTGGCCGTGCCGCCCCTCTACAAGATCGCGCAGGGGGCGAAATCCGCCTATGCCCGCGACGATGCCCACCGCGCCGAGCTGATGGAGACCATGTTCAAGGGAAAGAAGGTCGAAATCAGCCGCTTCAAAGGCCTCGGCGAGATGATGGCGCAGCAGCTGAAGGAAACCACCATGGATCCCGAAAATCGCACCCTGCTGCGTGTCGAGATCGACGATGTGGATTTCGAAGGTACCCGCGAGGCCGTCGACAATCTGATGGGCACCAAGGCCGATGCCCGCTTCCGTTTCATTCAGGAACGGGCGGCCTTCGCTGATAATCTGGATATCTGATCATCCGGATGCACCCCTGAAAGGCAGCGCATGGCGCTGCCTTTTGTGTTGATATGGAGGAAACATCATGCGGATAGTGCTCACGGGCAGTTCCGGTCGGGTCGGCCGTGCTATTTTCAGCGCCCTGGCCAGCAGGCACGATGTTACCGGCATTGACCGCTCCCCCTTCTCCACCACCCATATCGTTGGCGATTTCGCAGACAGGGCGCTCCTGCATTCCGCTCTCGAGCGCGCAGACGCGGTGATCCATACGGCGGCACTCCACGCCCCGCATGTCGGCATCGTTCCGGACGCGGAATTTCAGCGCATCAACGTCGACGGGACCCGCATGCTGGCGGAAGCGGCCATGGCGGCGGGTGTGCCACGGCTGGT
>Ga0099826_10001703_pt1 | contig 13518 bp, 4 predicted proteins | sample Mtrugardesep15_FD_76830 | JGI IMG/M metagenome (GOLD analysis project Ga0099826, IMG submission 76830) | Root nodule microbial communities of legume samples collected from California, USA - M. trunc garden sep15 | ecosystem: Host-associated > Plants > Roots > Nodule | place: USA: California... | reverse complement strand
GAGATCATTCTTGAGATTATACTCATGAAACATTTCTCACAAAAATTATTAGTAGATAACAAAATGGTTTTAAACAAATATGTTTGTAATTCTTAAAATCATAAAAAGGATTTTGCTTCAACATCTTCATGAGCAACAAATTTAGTGCCCTTCCACATATCATATGGACATCTAAGTGCCCGTACCCGTACTCATTATATGCACTTTAACTATAAAAATAATCCCTAAAAAAACTATAAAAAAACCAAAAAAAAAACATAACAATTGAAATAAAATCATGACCCAAAAATTTTCAACTCAACTCATAAAATAGTATGAATAATAGTATTTATCCTAATAAAAACATCCAAAATTATCCCTAAAAATTGTACACTAATAGAATGGAGCGGTTGTTGTATTAAGTAGTTAAATACTACTGCCTTCTCTTAAATTGGTGTTTTTTTTGTAAGTTTTACACAATTATTAAAGAAAATAACAGTTAATTTGAGATGCATAGGTAATATATATTTGTACCAAAATAATTATTTTTTTTTGTAAACTGGGTATCTTCTGCGCGCAACTGCGGAGACTAATCCCTCGAACATTGTGGGACTCAAATGGGCGGCATACTCTCTTTAAAAGTTTTAACGCTGTTGCATGTCCAAATGTCCAAGACTGGATGCAAACCCAGAACCTTGGTTAAGCTAGAAGAGACTCGTTCCATCTCATCTAAGCGCTCTTGGGTTTGTACCAAAATATATATACACTACAGTGTTTTTTTTTTTTTTTTTGAAGGACACTGCAGTGGTATTTATTATTAGAGTTGTTATATAAAAAAGATAAAAAATATTTGTAAAAGGGAAATATAAACTATGAACCTTAAGATTGTTCAAAGCTACGTCAAATTCTCTTTGATTTCAAAGACGAATCTCATAAACAAACGTTGAAATCGTGTTTATTATGTTTATTGAAATCACAATTGCCTGTACGATATTATGTTTAAGATTCCAAATTTCCAATAATTGACAATTGCTACAGAGAATAGCGAGTTATTTGTCTGGAGACATAAGACAAGAAGAATATCACCTGAAGGACGTTGATGTATAAAGTGTGGAATGTGGTGTGGAGCACACTTAGATTAGATGAGTGTAACCAACGATAACAACAATGGGGAATAATGGATTATCGTACAAGTCTTTATAAAGTTTTTAATTAGCAAAAGTTGTATCGCATAATTGTTTCTTTGGTTTTGGCTTAATTTCCCACAAGTCTCATTTTTCCTTTCTTTAATTTCAGGCTTAATTATCTGCAAATCCTCAACTATTAAAGAATTTTTAAATAGGTATCGGATCTATAAAAAAGTTGTAATTAGTACATGAGTTATTATATCTTCGAATGACTCCAAGATATTTGTATTTGAATTTCTCCATGCTGTTCTTCGAAATTGGTCTTGAAACTCTTGCACATGAAGCATAACATTTTTTTTTCTTCAAATGTTGAACTTTTGAGAAAGATTGTAAAAGCCTTTTCAATATTAAGAGTAAAAATGTTTTTTTTTTTTAAAGAGTAAAATTGTTTTATTTCATTGGGCACACTCAGTCGTAAAACAAAAATAGTTCGTTCGAAAACGTTAATTCAAAATAAAACAAAAATACTTCGTTCAAAAACGTTGACTCAAAATTTACATGTAACAAGAGTGTTGCAAATGATAAGTGGTGGTTTTGGGTGCCAACGTGATTGAGATGTCAAATCTACTATATGATGTCTCTACATTCTAATTTCTTTGTTTATAAAATTTTTCTAATGTTGAAGTGTTAACTTCGTTGGTGGATAATTTGTTATTTCTTCTGTAAAGACTCTTTAAACCTTGACTAATGTTCGACCTTTATGAAAACCACGTAATTATGACATTTGTTGTGACATGGTTCCACGAAGTACCTTCACAACCATAAATTCTTTACGTCAAGTACTAGGCTAATCTTCACTTGAGTACTTAAGTCGCAACTTAACACTCTTTTGTCTCTTTTCAATATTGTGTTATGCTTAAACTATATTCAACCAATCGTCCTATGACATCTAAATAATTTATTGGTTTAAATGCAATTTTAATCCTTATATTTTGACGAAATGGTAGTTTTAATTCCCTATTTTTAATTGTATAATTTTGGTTTTCATTTCATAAAATTTAATTCACTTATGATTTTAAATAAACATCTAAATTTATGTTGCTCTCAAAAATACAATCCAATTTTTTTATTTTTTATTTTGACAACAAACAATCCAAATTTATGTTGGGGATAATATATTAGATGACATAAAAAATTGTATCTTCCCTAAAAAAAAATGATTAATTGGTGAAAATGAAAAGAACAATGGCAAAACACAGTCTTTACACTGAAGAGTGAACTCTCCCTTCGCTTTCGTCTTTCACTCACTCATGAATCATAAATAAATATAGATTTGACATTTTTATACTGTGGTGGGGACCACTCAACCCCACCACAATACAGTACATGTCACACTTTCGAATCCTATCTGGCATTTTTCTGGACTTTAATACAAAACCCCGCGTGATTAATAAATACAATTCAAAGATCAAATATGAACCGTGTGGGAACTGTGTACATAGCTGTCTCTTACCTGCCACGTCACCTTCAAACCGTATATATACCTCTGACTTTCATTCAAATTCAACTTCAAACTAAAATCTTCTAAATCTTAAACGTTCCAAACTCACTCACAACACCAACCTGCGACTACGAGTTTCTAAACATGAACCACTACTCCCCCGCCACTCTCACCTCCGATCAAGAACTCTCCGCCATCGTCGCCGCTCTAACCAACGTAGTCTCCGGCTCTACCTCCACCGCGTATTCCATACCCGAATTTCGCTTCACGGATTCCAGTGCCGGAAGCAGTAGCTTAGAACGAATAGTGCCGGCAGTGAACGTGGTTTCTTGTCATAAATGCAACATAGCAGGATGTTTAGGATGCAATTTCTTCCCAGAAGAGAAAAAACAAAATCAGAAACAAAAAAGAGCAAAGAATAAGTACAGAGGAGTGAGGCAGAGGCCATGGGGAAAATGGGCAGCTGAGATTCGTGACCCGAGACGTGCTGTCCGTGTTTGGCTCGGAACTTTTACAACAGCGGAGGAAGCTGCCAGAGCTTACGACAATGCTGCTATTGAGTTCCGTGGGCCCAGGGCCAAGCTCAATTTTCCCGTCGTTGATGAATCGCTTAAGAACGTGGAGGAGCCAGAAGTGGTTGTTCCTTTGGAAGATATAAAGGACGAGAATATGAATCAAGAAATGCAAATTGAGACAAATATGGGATTTGGGAATAATAAGGAGTGTGATTTTTGGGATAGTATCGGAGAAGCTGACTTTCAACAACTAATAAGGTTTATGGATTTTGATAGAGATTCTTCTAACTCAGGAGTAGGAAACACTTTTAGTTCTTGAATACAATAAATAACAAGTGAAGAGTTTTTTTTAGTGTGTTTATTTAGTTATTGACTTAGGTTAATGTGAATAATCTTTCTTCCACAAGATTTTTTTTGGGGAAAAGTTGCCTTGTCAGTTTTTGTATTTGAATATAAGCACATTGATCATCAAAGTTGTAGTTCATTTCCTTGATAATCAATTAAGCATTTTCAACAAGTTTCATAAAACTTTATCTCTTTTCTCTTATCTCTTCTCTAAAACACATTCTTCAACTTTAAGAAATCTCAAAGTGTCCAAACAACCTCGAAGTGTAAATCGTAATATCGGTGTTTGATTTGATAGAAGAATTTGCTTTGTAGAAATATTGTAATTAATGTTGTTGATAGCTTTTTGTATATGATTGCGACACAAGACTTGCAAAATAAACAAACAGTGAAATAGTCTAAGATGCGCTGATCGCGTTGCCCTCAACGATTTGCCACGTAATACACTAATTTTTTAAAATTTAGCAGACTTTTTTCGGTTCAACTGACGAAACAGAAGATATGCTCTCAAAAGTCGGGAAAATATCACTAGGAGAAAACTCAAAAGGAAGTAAAAAGAAGAAGACAAAGAACTTTTTCTATGTCATGTGCTATACTATATAAGGTGATCCTGTTATTGAACTTCAAAGTTAGTCGAGGTATGAGCTAATAACTCTTAATAATGATTCTCTTTCTTTAAGCAATTACACTAAAAATTGAACTTTATTCCTCATCTATGTGTTCCTTAACTCTACTCCAAAGAGTGTTGAGTATGGTGTTTTACGGTTTTCAAGCTACTATACTAAGAAATGCATAAAGTAAGGATAAAGGCAAAAAGATAGGGGATACAATGCATAAAGTAACTTGTTTGATTGATTGTGTGTCGAATAAAATGTATAAGTCCAATAGCTTTATGGGCAAACACTAGTTCTATTGGTCAAAACAATATGGTCTCCGGAAATTAACCTTGCTTGGCTATTTACATTGGTAATTTATGGGTATTCACCCATCAAAGGGTACTTGACACCCCATATTAAGCTTGCAATCTTCCACTTTGCTACGTGATCCGTTTGACAGAGTCCACATGTGCGAAGTTTTCCACAAAATGTGCATTCATGATCATCGCTTCCTTCGATTAATGGCTCTCGAAACATGGAGAACAAGTTAAATGCCTAATTTTGCAGTTCCACTGAGTTTTGACAAGTTGTGATGTCTTCATGACTTTTGTATACTTCAGTAGACTCGATAAAGTTTTGACCGACTCTCTTTTAGTTGTGTCAGCGCTCATCTAACCTACAACCGACTAAAAGAATTTCTTTTGTCCTTAAATTGCTTATCTATCAATTAAGGCTAATAGAATATTTATTTGGGTTTTTAGTAACTTTTTTTTTATTGAAAACCACAAATTATTTATTAAAAAATTCTATATTTAATATACAATGCACAAGCTTTCAGACAAATTTAGAATTTTAAATTTCTTAATACTTATAGAAAAAATTTATTTATTTTTAAATGTAAACAAATTCGCTTTGCGTTAACTATTGTTTCACTTTGAATTATTTATGAAGAAGTTTCACCAAAGAATTCGTCCGTTGTGGTAATTGGAATCACTCACAAATATATCTATCATATAAGAGTCCAAATTTCCAATAATAGTCACTTCACTTGAGAGTAGCAAGAACAAGAAGACAAAAGATCCCACCAACGAATGATCCCCTGAATGGAAATGGTCAAATCAGAAGTGAAGTATCAAAACACAGTCTTTACACTGAGAGTGAACTCTAAATTTCATTTTCGTTCCCCACCCCTTATGTGGCTGCTTCTCCTGAGCCCTCATATTTGCTCCCTCAAATCTACATTGAAGTGACATTTCTCATTCTATGCTATGACCTACCAACCCCACCACGAGACACCATATGCACACATCTAAATCCTACATGGCACTATTACAAAGCTCCACGTGATCGATAAATCCAAGTTTTTACCCTTTCAAAGACCAAAAGTGAACCGTGTGGGATCGGTGTGCACAGCTGGCTCTTTTTTTGCCATGTCAGTTCCAAATCGTATATAAACCATTTCAACCCTCTGACTTTCCAAAAACATCTAAATCTTCTAAACCTTAAACATTACAAACTCCAACACAACAACAAAAAACAACCTGCGACTTCTCTTCTCTCTCGGTTTCCAAACCAAACATGAACATGAACTACTCCTCTTCTTCCTTCTCCCCCACCACACTCACCTCCGATCAAGAACTCTCCGTCATCGTCGCCGCCTTAACCAATGTCGTCTCCGGCTCCACCAGCACAGAATTTCACCTCCCAAATCCCACCATCGGAAGCAGCAGCAGCAGCTTAGAAAGAATTGTTCCACCGGCGAACATGGAAACTTGCCAAGAATGCAACATTGCAGGATGCTTAGGATGCAATTTCTTCCCGGAAGAGAAAAAGCAAAAACAAAAGAGAGCTAAGAAGAAGTACAGAGGAGTGAGGCAGAGACCATGGGGTAAATGGGCTGCTGAGATTCGTGACCCGAGACGTGCCACCCGTGTTTGGCTCGGAACATTTTCCACAGCGGAGGAAGCTGCCAGAGCTTATGACAATGCCGCCATCGAGTTCCGTGGGCCGAGGGCCAAGCTCAATTTTCCAATGGTTGATGATTCACTTAAACAGTCGGAAGTAGTTGCTCCTGACCCAGAGAATGCACCAGATGAGAATGAGAATTTGAATCAAGGAATGCAAATGGAGGCAAATATGGGATTTGGGAATAACATGGACTGTGATCTTTGGGATAGACTTGGGGAAACTGATTTTCAACAACTGATGAGATATATGGATTTTGGTGGAGATTCTTCTGAATCCAACAGGGAACATTTTTAGTTCATGAATTCAGTAACAACGGAACTGTTACTTGTTGTGTTATAGTGTGTGTTAAATAAGTTGTAGACTGAGGTTAAGGTATTGATTGGCTTCACTTTGCAATGTGCATGATCTTTCTTCCACTAGATTTTTTCAGGGGAGGAATTGTTGCCTTAAATCGTGATTTCATTGTTTGTTTTTGCAGAAGAATCTGCTCTGCTCTGTAGAATTTTGCTGTGCAATGTGCAGCTAGTGTATTTCTTGCTTCAACTACCTTTTTTCACGAAGAAAATTGCCTTGATACCTGCAAGTGCAAATCGTGATTTTAATGTTTGATTTTGCAGAGGAATCTGCTTTCTAAAATATTGTACTTATTGATGTGTGTGGCTTTGTTCAATTATATAAATACTAGTTCTTTTCACTGATTTTGTCTTTTTTGCTTAAAGGGTTATATATTCAGCTTCAATGAGTGCATTATTTTTTAATAAGGATAAGAATATAATGAATTAAATTAAATTACCACAAAATTTAATTGTCAACAAAAAAACAAAAGTAAAATTTGGTGAACACTATGCTAGCCTAGTGAGTGTTTAGATGGATGGATCGTGTTTGACATGATCATAATGTACCACAGTGTAATCTTGACAAAGAAAAACATACTTTAGAGATATCACATAATCATGATAAATGGGGGAGTTAACATAGTTTCACAAGAGGCCAAATATAAAGAATAACTATTCATGAAAGTGAGTTCAATGCCTCTTTAAAGTCAAATTCATCACATTGACTTTGTAGAACTTATTTTAGTAATATATTTTTTCAAATTAAACTACTCTGTTAGTCTTGACAGTTTTTACTGTTAACAAAACTCTATCTCTAATTCTAATTGAAGAAAGTCTTTTGTAGATACAAACATTTAGACACAAAATTTAGGCGCACATACATAAATCAAAAAAATTAAAAGATAAATAAAATAGTCACATCAATCAATATCTTGGTTGAGTAACAACATTATTTTACCTCCTAGTAAACTTCACAATTGAATTTGAACATAATTGTTTAAGACTCGTATGTTGTTTGAGGATACGTCATGATTCCGTCAAACTCAATATGATTTCAAGGATGAATTTCAAAACAAAATATTAAATTGTGTTTAAAAAATATTTCATGAACATCAAAACACTCAATTGAGATATTGAGAGCGGAAGAAATAAAAAGAATGTTGTGATAAATGTAATATGTTGGTCATAGTAAGAAGAATTAGATGGTAAAATGCATGTTAGAAGTCTAGAAGTCCTAACTCAACTGACAAATGCCGAAATTGCAAGGCTGGACGTCATGATTCGGATTCGAACCCGGGACCTCACAGTTGTGTGTGAGTTTATTTTCAGTGGATTACCACTTCATTTAAGACCAAACAAAAATGCAGGTTAGAAATTTAGAATGTCTAAAATATCTTGGTTGTATTTATTATGTTAGTTGGAATCACAACGACCTATTTGATTATGTGTATAAAATTCCAAATTTCAATAATTGCCGTTCGCTAAAGAGGAGAATAGTGAGTTGTTTGTTTGTAGCCATAAGACATGGCGTCTTCTAGGGTGAGAGACATTGATAGGTCTTTCACGGTGGGAGAGTATTATTAACTGTTAGATTGTAAGCTTTCAAGATTGTTATGATGCACCACCAACACTTTATCACTCTTCTCTTTCTCCTTCTTCAACTACTTTAGTTTTCCAGAACAAATCTTTCTCTCTCCTTGCGATAATCAATCTATAATTGGTTGTGAAAATTGACAAGGAATTGGAAAACAAAGGAAGGGGATTTGTCCCAGTTCCAGATTAATATAATGAAAGAAAATTGTAAAAGAAAAAATAAATAAGCTAGCTAATTAACTTGTGTTCCTTTATTAATATCCAAACAATGGATTTTCTGCGTGTTCAATAATTTGCTTGCATCTTCTGCAAAAAAGAAAAAATGGTGTTTGCTTACGGTTGAGAGGTTTAAAAGATTTGTGAAGCTTTCGAAAAATCAAAATTTTGTCATTAAATTTCATTTTTTTTTCTTTCTTAAACTATTAAAACTTGAATCTTTCACACATAAATTGGTTAAATAAATCCATTAAGTTTTTAAAAAAAAATTATCTCATTACTCTTTCATGGAAGCGCGTTGGTATTTCAAAGAAAAATATATTGATTTCAATGGCAGAGCTTCAGATCAACGGAAGACGCGTTCGACCAAACTTATATGTCAACTCTATTTGAAACTCATGTTGCTGTCAATCTGAATTTTTGAGCGAGAAACATAGAAAGAAGGTTGAAGATAAAGAAGAGAGAACATAGTGAGAATTAAAAAGTATCCAATGTTGTTGGTGTATGTTAACAATTATAGAATTTTAATATGGGAGAACTATCAAGCTCTCCCACCCTAGCCTATGTAGTATAAAGTTTGGATGGAGCACACTGAAGTGAAGTGAACTGAGTGTAACCAACAACATAAGCAACATGAAATAATGGATTCTCATTCTCTTACCAAGTAGGGCCACGGAATGTCCACGATTATGCCACGTCTACAGTGAACTTTGCCAACTGTATTTCAAGCACGTTTTGTTTTGTTTCCTTTCACGTTGTTAATGTGCTCAATTCTTCACGTGCTGATTTGTTCTGTGCTTGCGTTTACTGTTACGGACAAACAACATCTAGGTATCTTATTGTTTTTATATTATGGTTCTGTGTAAAGTTGTGTTGAACTTGAATCCATTTTTATATTTTGGTCAATCTTCTTTTTTCTTATCTATCTTAATAATTATTTTCTTGACTTACTTATCTACATCTAATTATTTAATTTCTGCTGATTATTACCTTATATATTTTGGTCAAATTGTCTTCGTTCAATACTCGTTGCTAACACACAGGGACAGACATGATGACATCTTCAGTGACGCAAATACTTTATGGTCTGACTTTGTCATCTTCACACCTATAATAGCAAGTTTACTAAATGCAGCCATGTTCCAAAGTAGAAATTTTATTTCCAAGTTTGAACATTAAGGTCAAAACCTTCCTTTCATTTCAACCTCGCTTTTTAAACATGAATAACACCATTTACTGTTAGTCAATATTTTCTTTTAAGTTGTTTAATTACTAGAAATTCATCATTTTAAGATAAATAAATGAGGTGTTTGAGGTTTAAACTCCGGTCTCACATATATTATTTAATTTTTTTAATAACTGAGCTAAATCCAATGGAACAATAAATTTTAGATAAATATGTTTCGATCTTTATAAATATATAAACTTTTTATTTTAGTACCTTTATGCGTAGAATTCATAGTTTTTAATAAAAAATTTCATAATTTTTTTACTAAATATCAGGAATCCTAAAATCCATCCATTTGATACATTATATAAAGTTAATTTGCTTGCGATGTACAGAGCTCAGTTTGCAATTTTACAATAATAATTTAGAAAAGATACTATTATTTCATCTCCTTTAATCATCCCACACCACGTCTATATTTATTGGTTTATTTTACAAGTAAAAATCACTGTGTATCACGTACAATATTTGACACATGGATGATACATTTTACAGATTCATGGATTTGGGTAACACTTTCAGTTGGAGCAAAATTGGAACACAAACTCGAATATACCCAATTGTAAAATTTGATGAGTCCTCAACTAAGATCTAATTGAGTGATTTTTATTCAATTATTAGAATCTAACAAGGTTATAACTTATAATGTTAACGAAATTCTCATGTATCACTTCTTACATTATAGATGATAGTTCAACTTGTTATTCTGGGCTTAACTCATTTGATAGGGATATTATTGTATATAGAGTGATTAGAGTTAGAATTTCGGACACCCTGTTCTTCACCTAAAAACATGAATTTTTAGCCACTAGACTATTAAAAAAAGGCTCAAATATGATTTTCGTCCCTGCAAAAAAAGAATTGAAAAACGTCCTTGCAAAAAAAATTTGTTTGAAAAAGGTCCCTGACCCCATTTCTGCTGACTGTGCAACTTTGGCCACGTGGTATGCCATGTAATTAAAAATAAAATTCTGAAATTTTATTTTTTAAATTAAAAAAATCTGAAAATAAATTTAAAAATCATAAAAAAATTCCGAAAAAAAACTTTGAAAATTAAATTTTTTGACCAAAAAACTGTTAAAATTAAAATTTTTGAAAAGAAACGTGAAAATTAAATTTTCGAATTTTTTTTTTAATTTGAAAATTATACATTAAATTTTTTTAGTAAATAATTACAATTATATTTTCAAAAGTTATAAATTTTGAGATTATATAATTTTTAAAATTTTTCTTATCATATTTTATTTCCAGATTTAAAAAAAAAACTAATTTTCAATTTTTTTTCATATTTTTAAAAAATAATAATATATATTTAAAAATTAAATAATCGAAAAAAAAATTGGAATTTTGTTTATGAATTTTTTATTTTCAGTTTTTTAATTTTTAAAAACTATTTAAAAAATAATTTTTATGTTTTTTATTATGTGGCTTGCCACGTCAGTGCCACGTGGTCAAAGTTGCAAAGCCAGCAACTGCCACGTGGCAAGAACCATGCCAAGTCATACGAGAAGTGGGGTTAAGGACATTTTTCAAACAAATTTTTTTTTACAAGGATGTTTTTTTAAAAAAAATTTTACAGAGACGAAAATCAAAACTCGTTTAAAAAAAAAAATTACAAAGACGAAAATTATATTTAAGAAAAAAAATTCAAATTTCTTATAGATTGATTTGGGTCTCTTAATATGTAAATTTGGACAAACACTTTAACTGAGGTGTAATTAATTCTTCAAATATCATTTTGTATGTTGTGTTGTTGAATCAAAACCCTTGCGTTGGATCTCTTCTATGTGTGTTTGGTGTTTATTCATTTATTGGCTACGTGGGTGTGTATGTGAAATCTATTTTTAGTTATAGTTGGTCTAAAAAATTCATCACAATTTCTTTATTGTGTGTGACCAGCGTTCATACCGGTACATTTTTTTTGAGGGAATACCAGTACTTGTATCCGCATTTACGTTTATTTTATTGTGTTAATACATGTAAATTATTAACAATGTTTTTTTTTTTTTAATGAAATTTTGGTTTTGATTAAAATTATAAATATAAATACTAGTGACTTTTTAATTGTAACAGATCATAAGTCAACAAAAATTGATGTATCTTGTACAAATTTTGAGCCAAATACGTTAACTTTTTTACCAATTTTAATTATATTTCAGAGTACACACAGGCAAACTTATTTTTTTAATGTTTTCAAAATATGGTTACCAGCTAGCTGGTGTGCCGGTTGATGATAAGCATTGGGCTCCATTTTTCCCAATCACTCACCATGATTTACCACTGAGATTCCAGTTCATGCTCAGAGGCTGCAATGTTCGTCCTTTGCTAGTTGGTTGTGTATTGTTATTTAATTATGTTATCTATTTATCGATTTATTAATTAATTGATTTGTGGATGTTTTTGAGAAGAATAACTTTTTACCAGCATTTTCTTGGTTAAGTAATAACCGCATGTCGTTAAACCAAAGCAAAGGGCATGCAGGTTTTTTTTGTGATCTTAGTAATAGGCTATGTTTGGTTATCTAATCGTGCCCTTTTTAAGCTGAATGTTGCTGTAGATTGGTGGGGAATTGGGGATGAAATGCTTTACTAAGCTAACAGTCAAAGAATTTGGTGCCTGAAGTTGTATGACCGGTTGTATCTAATCTATGGATATCTATGTCTTAGTTGTAAATCATGGTTTAGATGTAAAGCAATGGGTGCTCTTTGACCATGGCCGATCTCGTGCCATGCGTCTCTGTTTCTAATATTCAGGAGAAAGGGAACTCAGGCTCGACGAAATCAGCCTCATGTAGGAGAAGCTCTACACACGACAAAACTGAAAATTCATGTCGAATAACTCAACCATCTGCCATGGCAATGCAGATTCTTTTTTTTGGATCAATCAGAAAAGAAAGAAGAAAAACATAAAAGCTGTTAAATGCGGTTATCTGGAAATTAAAAAGGACATTTCCTCAATCTTTGCAAACCCAAACTTGTGTAATAACCAAAACCAAACCCAAACTTGTAATCACAAAATAACCAGTGTTAGAAAGAAAAGAGATACATGGTAACCTAACATTTTCTGCACAAACTAAATACAAGCAATAAATTGTTCAAAGCACTCCTAACACTAGAAATTTGAAACCTTCAAATGGAAAATAGGAAAGAAAATATAATCACGGAGGTTTAACGGGTTCGCTTTCCAGACATACTGATAGAGCTAACTTTCATAGGTGTTGCTACCACCAAAGGAGCTTCAGGGGAGTCGCTAACAGCATAGTTGTCATGCATAAATCGTGATTCTATGATTGACTCGTCCTTCAATACTATCTTGTAACAGTAACAGCTTTTCAGACCTTGTTGATTCCTGTAACATTCATGAGCACTGTTCTTTACCTGCTGAAAATCCCATATCACACTGAACTTGCCCACAGTTGCAACAAGGTGGCGTTCTTGTTTACCATTCTCAGTGACCTGAAAGACAAAAAGCAAATGATTAATACTTGCTGCAGGTTGACTAAGTCAGTAAAAATAAACTAAAATAATCACCATCAGTTTAAATTAACATTCCAGATGCAAGTATGCAGCATGGAATAAACAAGAAATTCTATCTCGAGGTGCATAAAAGGCTATCCATATTTATAACTCACTGATCACTATAAATGTGTATGTGCTACACAGAATATGATAGTGTTCTTTCCACTGTGAACAAATAACCATTTCCCTGCAGTCGTGTCTTCTATTAAAATCATGCACATAACATGTGTTAAAAATGATATCAGCCAAATTTACGGATAACATTATCAAAATTTCACTTAATGAGTTGATGGAGTGAATCATGATAACTTGATTTCTTAACCTGCTAAAAGCTATGTCTTGTACTCTATTAATGGTGATCCTATACTTGCTTTTCATCCTTTTACAATTTTTTTAAATAGCCCTCGTTAGTTAGGCTACCATTATCATTTAATCTCACCCATCATTTTCAGAATCGGCCATTTATACATCTGCTGCATTAGATGAGCTCCATGATAATTTCACCATTGCACTATTATATGGATCACACGTTACATTAATGTGTACCTAGCTTTTAAACAGAAAGCGTATGACCCAAACATAAGTAACAGAAAGTGT
>Ga0099826_10001702_pt1 | contig 13521 bp, 13 predicted proteins | sample Mtrugardesep15_FD_76830 | JGI IMG/M metagenome (GOLD analysis project Ga0099826, IMG submission 76830) | Root nodule microbial communities of legume samples collected from California, USA - M. trunc garden sep15 | ecosystem: Host-associated > Plants > Roots > Nodule | place: USA: California... | reverse complement strand
TGGTTCTCCTTTTGCTTGTATCAGTCGGTCACACGCCATCTTCACAATTACATTAGAACAGATGCGCAAACTTCATTCATCTTCTCCCAGCAATGACACTTCGGATGAGGATATGGGTGAAGAATATCTTTCAGCAAAGCTCCATTTGGTAGATCTAGCTGGATCTGAGCGAGCTAAAAGAACTGGTTCTGATGGTGTTCGTTTAAAAGAAGGTTGCCAATATTGATTAACGGATACATAGTATACATTTGTTTCAAAATAATTTTTAGTCTCAGTGCTTCGGTTATTGATAATGACGACGACAATGATTTTAGTGACATTATCTTTTTTTCTTGTCAAAAGGTATACACATTAATAGAGGTCTTCTTGCACTTGGTAATGTCATAAGTGCACTGGGAGATGAGAAAAAGCGAAAGGAGGGTGTTCATGTCCCTTATCGAGATAGCAAACTCACTCGACTGTTACAGGTTAGAGTAACATTTCGGCTTGATGTCATCAACAAAGCGCAATATATTATTCTCCTATTAAAATTCATGTGATCTTTAATTTACTTACTAATCTTGAACCTTCATATATAAGAATCAAGTTTTGATACCCTGACAAGGCGGCAATGTATCTTACGTATAGATTACGAACTAAATATTTCTTAGTTTCTTGATGTCAGTCTGCAAGAATCTTCTGATCCAGTATTACTCGTCATTGTTTGCAGGATTCACTTGGTGGAAACAGCAGAACTGTCATGATAGGTAACTACTACTACTGAAAGTTGATTCATCGGTACAAATGTTTTAGCGTTTTCATGTTTCCCCTTGAGTTCAATCCACTGAAAATATGAAGTGTTCATGTTCTTCAGTTCATTTCCTTTCAATTGAAGCGAGCCTATTCGATGGAAAAGTATTTTTCTTTTTCTATTAATGTATGAGCCAGTTGTTAACTAATTTTGTAGGGTTTCTTCATAATGTTTCCCACAAATTAAATCAGTCTTTTCATCTTTCTTCTTATATGTTCAGAAAACCTAATAGTTTCCTTGACATTCTGTATACTATTTTTTGACATAATAAGAGCACAGTTAAGAAAAGGTTAAATTGTTCATCTGGAAATACACTGTAGGAGGCTAGGAGAACTTTTTTTTTTTTTTACATGCATTTTGGTTAAGGAAAAGTATGACAAAACATCAGGTAAGTCCATTAAAAACAAGATGAAATTGGACTGAATATCCTTCATGCAGGTCAAAACATTTGTTGGATTTGGACTCTGATGAAATAGGTTTTTTTCTTCATGTAGACATAGTAATTAAATAATGTACTGCACGTATCAAAACTAAAATTTATAGTATTGTACTGTGTGTATCAAAATTGTTTCCTTTGTTTGAACTAAAATTTCTACATGCTTTTCAATCACATACTGGTTCATCTTTTTCAGCTTGCATTAGCCCTGCTGACATTAATGCTGATGAAACTCTTAATACCCTTAAATATGCGAATCGTGCACGAAACATTCAAAATAAGCCTGTTGTAAGTTTTCATGATTCTCTGTAGCTTAAAGTTCTTGTTCCATTCTTTACTTTAGAAAGATGAGGAAATTCATCTCGGTCAAATTCCAAATGTTACAATCTAATTTTTTATTAATTTTACAGGCTAATCGAGATCTGATATCAAATGAGATGCAGCAAATGCGCCAACAGTTAAAGTACTTGCAGTCTGAGCTCTGTTCTCGAGGAGGAGGTTCAGTTGATGAAATGCAGGTATTTACCGTGTTCCTAACTGAAATTTGCATTTTGGATTTTCATGAGATGAAATGAATTTAATATATAGCATTATGCAAATCTTGTATAGGTTCTTAAGCAAAGGATTGCTTGGCTTGAGGAAACTAACGAGGAACTCTGTCGAGAACTTCATAAATATCGCAGTAGATGTTCTTTTGCAGAAAGATGTGATATTGACGAAACAGTATGTGAATAGGAAAAGTCTTCAAATGTCTGTCTGTCTGTCCTTTTCTTTTCTTCATGTTGTTTAAGCAAAAAACCATTGACATAATTAGGTTCATTCAAAAGCACATTATTGTTATATATGGTTGTGGATATGTTTCTACTGCTTCCTTAAAAACCTTATATGTAATTTTTTTTTCTTTTTCCAGGATGGACATACTTATTTCTTGAAAAATGATGGGCTTGAGAGGCGGTTTCGGAGTTCAGAGTTATCTGACCATCTAATAGCCGGAAGCATGTCAGGTACACATTTGCGGCTGTGTTTTTGGAGCCGTAGTCGACTTTATAATTTTAGAATTTTGATATATTGAAATTTGAAACCTAGCAAAGAGCTTCCTTTTTGATATTTGGTTGTTGTATTACGTGTTTGAAACATTGAATAATTTCCCATTCTGTTGGTCTGGGTTTTCTTAGAGAAACTCTCATAGTCATGGTTCAGTCTTAAACATTGAGGCAATCTCTCTTTTACCTTCTTTTTTCAGGTGAGGATTCAAGGGAAGCTGATGAAGTAGAAAAAGAGTTGGAGCATACACTCCTGCTAAATACCATGGATAAAGAGATGCACGAGTTAAATAAACAATTGGAGCAGAAAGAGGTTTCATTTTTTGATTTGTTTTAAAATCATATTTATTAGTGTGATCATAATGTCTTCTAATAACTTTGAAGCTAATTAATATGTACTTCTCATCAGAGTGCTTCTCATAACTCATTTATGCCACAGACTTCAAAATTGGTGGTAGACATGTGTACTTGTGAAGCAACCTTACTCACTTCTTTTTATCCGATGAAAATAATCCAGGAAGGGTAATATGAAAAAAAAAAAGTGATTTTGGAAATGTGCTAGTTGTTTATTTGATAGATCTATATGTTAAGATCACAAGACCTCATAGAGAATATATATGTAAATGCAGTGTTGACTTAAGGTGTTTCTTATATTGGTGAAAATAAGTCTATTTTCTGTTATGATAGTAGTAAGAATATATGGAATATGAGTCAATTAATTACACACGAATAGAAGACAAGCGGGCAACAAGCTGCGCCGCTATGTCTTTTTGGATGGCAAAACCAATCCTCGTTTTTCCTTGTTTAACAGTGTAGGTGAATTTATTCTTGTTTTTCCTTGCAGACTGAGATGAAGCTTGTGGGAGTTGATACCGAAGCACTTAGGCTGCACTTCGGAAAAAAAATTATGGAACTCGAGGAAGAGAAAAGAAAAGTGCAGGTAAAACTGAACCTATTTTGATTTTAAATAGCTGTTAAGCGTCACACAAAAGGTCTCTATTTTTAGTGTAGTGACGGATTTTGGACTAATAATGGCAGCAAGAAAGAGACCGATTGTTGCATGAAGTAGAGAATCTTGCAGTTAATTCAAATAGTCTGGCACATAAAACGCAAGATGTTCGTGGCCAAAAATTGAAAGCATTGGAAGCACAGGTGAACTTTGAATTACAATAATGTCCTTCTCTCAACTCCCATGGTTATCATTCTTGACAAATATTTTTCACTTCATTTTTATATTTATTTTTTTAAATATTGAAACTCAGATTTTAGACCTCAAGAAAAAACAAGAAAACCAAGTGCAGCTACTAAAGCAAAAGGAGAAGAGTGAAGAAGCTGCCAAAAGACTGCAAGCTGAGATACAGTATATCAAGGCTCAAAAGGTGCGCTAATTATATTTATTATTATTTATTTTTAATATGCATATCTGACATTTGTGCTCATATACATTGCAGGTTCAGTTGCAGCATAAAATAAAGCAAGAGGCAGAACAATTTCGACATTGGAAAGCTTCCCGTGAAAAGGAGTTACTTCAGGTGGTTTGCTTAAGATATTCATAAAATTTTTGTTTTCTAGTTTAAAAATTCAGAGGAAATGTAATTTTCCATATTGTACCTTCAGTTTTGAATTTGGATGATTCTGTCTTTCAAAGTCTACATTTTGTCTTTCAAAACTCTGGAATTTTAGCATTTTCTTATGTATCAATTATTTTCTCAGTTTTGTGATTCCTAATATGTTATTTTATTATAAACATTTTTGTGTGGCTATTGATTTGTAGAAAATTTTGTAGATTTGCAACTATGGTTGTGTTGTCCACTAAAAATTAATCATGCCGCGGTTGTGCTTGAAGCTTGGCTTTATTTGTGTGCTTGTGTGATACAACTGTTATTTAATCTTGTTGGTCATAATTGAAAACAGTTGAAAAAGGAGGGAAGAAGGAATGAGTATGAAAGACATAAACTTGAGGCTCTAAACCAGCGCCAGAAAATGGTAAGTTAAAGATCTAAAGTTTGTTGTTTTTGTGCTCATTTTGTTGCGAAGATATATCTACCTATAATGTTCTCTTTTACCTGTCATTTTCACATTAACATGAATTTATAACAGCCGCTGTCACTCAACTTTTATTTGCAGGTTCTTCATAGAAAGACAGAGGAAGCAACAATGGCTACCAAAAGGCTAAAAGAATTGTTGGAAGCTCGCAAATCTTCTCCGCGTGACCACTCTGGTAGAACTTGAATTTGTATTTGGTAATATTTTCTCTTTATTAAATACTTGAGTTTACTAACTATTATCTGTCCATTTCAGCTTATTCAAATGGACATCTACAGCCTGGGCAGGTAATGACCTATACTTAGCTTGTATTATGCAATTTGACAACATAAGAGGCAACAAAATATGTTTCAATAAAACTATTTAGTTTGGTATGCGTGCAGTTGCTACCTTTAAACCAACGATAATTGAAACAATGCCATCCTTATGCATCTATTGAGAATTTGGTAATCTTTTAACGTAATATTAAATCGGACTGGGAAGTTTATATGCATTGTAGAAAAACCATGTTGAATTTCCTATCTTACTCATTAAAACCATTTACTATTTCAAATACATCTAAAACCATTTAATTGTATGTCCAGATCAATGAAAAATCCCTCCAGAGGTGGCTTGATCAGGAGCTGGAGGTGATGGTACATGTGCATGAAGTTCGTGCTGAATTTGATAAACAAAACCAAGTGTATGTTATTACAATTTTTTCTTGGATTAATCATATTCCAAAACCTTATTTTCTTTTTACCATTTATGATTTGAATATTACATTCAGTCATGCTTCGCTGGAAGATGAATTGGCTTTCCTGAAGCAAGCTGATCAGTTTTCAGATTGGCAGAGTATCCCCACAAACAACCGATATTCAAGGTATAATTTTTTTTCATGAATCTGTAGATGCAGGGTGTCTTTCCATTGCTGTTTTGGTGTAAACCATTATTTCTTTAACATAATTTTTTTTATTTTGTTTCCCATTTGTTAGACTGTTATCCATGTCACCAGATGCAAAAGTTGCGAGAATAGCTTCTATTGAGAACATGCTACTAATGTCTTCAGCTGCTTTGAAAGCCATGACTTCCCAACTTACTGAGGCAGAAGAAAGAGAACGTGCATTAAATAGCCGTGGACGTTGGAATCAGTTACGCTCAATGGGAGAAACAAAGAATGTGCTTCAGTATTTGTTCAATGCTACAGCAGAAGCAAGGTGCTCCCTGCCTTCTGAGAATCTGATTAAGCATTTCTAGTTTTTATTTATATAATTACTTCTAGAGTAGACAGAGTAGTCAGTTTACAAATATGCACTTTTCTAAGTAATTCAATGAAAAAGTAACTATTTGGTAAGTATCTGGAGAAAATCTAAGCAGTTTGTCGGATGCTGTTTATATTTGATATGATGATAACTTTCTTTCGAGATAATTTACGTTTGTCAAATGTGCATTATCTCTTATGTTTTACCTGGATACTTTTTTAGCTAGCTACATTAAATGTAACTTTTTCTAGGGGGGAAATCCAAAGACTTTTTGTTTCATATTCTAAGCAATGGTAATCTGCATCATCTTTAACAGGTGCCAATTGTGGGAAAAGAATACTGAACTGAAGGACTTAAAGGAGCAACTTAATGAACTTGTTATACTACTACAACAAAGTGAAGTACAAAGGAAGGAACTTGTAAAAGAGAGAGAAATTGGGGAACAAGCTGTTGCCAGCACATTGAATACACCAGCATCGGTAAGATTTTACTCATTTTATCAGCAATTGGCATAAGCTTGTGTAGTAAAATGTTTCAGCTCCTACATTACACAGCTAGTCAGCTACAGATTATCATTTGAACTAGTTTAACAACCACCACGACCAAAGCATTATCCCACTAGGTGGTGTTTGCAAAAGTAGTTTGACACAAGATATTAAGTTGTATGTCGGATATTGAACTTCTAATGGAGAGGAAGAAATGACTGTCTTATAACTTCTTAACTGCACCCAAATCATGTACATAAATTACTTAGATTCTTAACATGAATTAGTTATAGTGTTTTGAGCTTAATCTTTCATTCATTTATATAACATCATATTTTCAATTGAAATTTACAGGAAAGCTCGCGGTCCTTGAAACACCTTGCGGATGAAATGAGTGGTCCATTGTCCCCAATGTCACTTCCTGCACCAAAGCAACTCAAATTCACCCCTGGAGTTGTTAATGGGTCAGTCAGGGAGTCGTCTACATTTCTAGATGATGCACGAAAGGTATATTTTTGCTTCATTATGTTTCTCTGATGATACTCATATTTTTGTTTTTCAATTAAGTAGCAATGATTTTATTTTCAGATGGTACCAATTGGAGATTTGTCAATGAAGAGACTAGCAGCTATAGGACAAGCCGGAAAACTTTGGAGGTGGAAGAGAAGTCATCATCAATGGCTGCTACAGTTTAAATGGAAGTGGCAAAAGCCCTGGAAACTCTCAGAATTGATCAAACACAGTGATGAAACAATCATGCGGTCAAGACCTCGAGCACAAGCTTTGGTTAATGTAATGTGATGACGAGTTCAAATGAAAGGATGTTTCTATCTCTGAATGTTGACCAATATTTTTCAGCCTGGCTTGACTAGAGTTCGGGTAATTACAGGTAATCTCTACCGTGTTGTTTCTCATGCCTATTATGTATTGAGTTTACAGTTTCTATAAATGTTTTTGACATCTAAGACATCCCAGCTTTACAAATGTGTTTCGTAATTATTTTAGTACCCTAACAGAAAGAATTGCATGAATATATGTGAATAAACCGACTGATTCATAATGTGTGATGTGCACAATTCTCATCATTCCAAATATTCTGAAGTTTCTCATCTGAAAGATACAAAAGAAAGATAAACCAATCACAAGCGAAACTCTGGCTGTACGTTTATAATAATGAAACTATTCCTACAATTTGTAGTTTCCATGCAGGCATGATGTAAATTGCACGGGTTTCCTGTTATTTGTCCGGGAAATTTTGGCAGTTGAAGAAAGTTGTCTTGGTTTTCGGTAGCTTGTACACACAATAGGCGTATGATGACATTGACAATATCAGAGGAAAGAATTGGTTTTAGAAGGTTAAAAGGGGAAATATGGCACTCTTGCATATACTAGAATACATAGATGTGATGTGATGAAGTTGTTCATTGTTAGTTATGTAGTTTTCCTTTTAAACAAATTTTGTAAATCGTGATCGACATAGACCAAGAGTCTTCTGTTGTACAGATGAAGTATTTCCCAAAATAACTTTAATATTACGATATTAGTTGATTGTCCTCATAATAATCAATGTTTCTGTTGGTTATATATACATTGAGATCCCCAACTGTAATTGGAAACTACTGAGTGGTTGAACAAAAATTTGAAGGCAGTAATAAAAATACTCATGCCGGTGATTTCAAAACATGAACACTACAAATCGCAAACCACGCAAGATGTCTAGATTTGTAAATTTCTATGTTAAATTTGTTCAGCTTTACAAACTAAGCTCGAGGACATTGTTTTAAATCATAGGCTCATATGGCTTATGTTGTACACAAAGTGTGCTCAACAAATCTCTTGACCAAAATCTAACCTACAAACAATCAATGTGATCGCTTCATATGGATCTTGTTGAGTGTTCAAAGTGTGCTCATCAAGATGTTAGATATGATTTTGGGTATGATGTTTGGATATTTTATGCTCATATTAAATGAGTACTCTCATTAATAAATGTTTCATAGAGTGTTCTTTGTGACGTTTGAAAGTTTTTATTGCAAAAGGGTTCTTATCACTTAGAGTTTATGTACTCCCTCTGGTCATATTTATAAGCAAAAACAACTTTTTAAATTCATCGAATAACTAATGTATCCGACCTTTATATAGACCAGATACATTAGTCATTTAATGAATCTAAAAAATTGTTATTTGCTTATAAATGTGTGATCAAATGGAGTATCTTGTTCAGACTTTACTTTTCATTGTTACGATGAATATGTTTTTAACATTGCTGATAAATTTTATTTGGGTCATGTTAACTTATGTCATTGGGGCACAAGTTAAAAAGCTTAAAATAGAAATTTAAAATAAATTTTAAATTAAAAATATAACTTTTGCAACTTTTTAGACATTGAATGCACAAGTTTCAATAAAAACTTTCTACCTTTGGTTTCTTAACTTATGCCCCAAAGGCACAAATTAACATTTTCTATTTTATTTTTAAAGGTTCTCTATCTCGGAATTTGTTATTCCATCATGCTTTTTACCTATAAGAAATTTTAGGTGTGTAGCTTTTGTTTGAATGCCGGTTTCCTAAGTTACTAGAACTGATATGATCGTGCTCTTGTACGCATTTATGTCTCTGACAATGATCTTAACCATCATGCTTTAATACAAACATTTGTTGCTCGTCAGATATAAACCGTGGAAAATTTGAATTAAGCTCAAATACATTTATATAAATTTCATTTTCTCGTGTTATAGAACTAGTAAAACACCTCACTAACCAGCCACAACAGACATTAAAACCATAAAGGTTCCTCATGTTTTGATGTATAACTGTGAGATTCCCTCAGCAAATGACTGTTTAACCTTTAAACTTGCCATGCAAGTCACTCCCCCAAGTTCCTCCAAGAGAGATATTCGTTAATCTTCAACAAGAGGAGTTGACAGTAATTGCTGCGATGGTTTGCTCTGCATAAAATCTACTCAGATTTTGACAAACTACGAGAGTCCAGTGACTGCAGTGTCCTCCATTGAAACACTATCCTTTATTCCTTGTATCATCTTAAGGACTTGCCACATAGCTGGCCTCTGCTCTGGGGAGGTTGCACTGCAAATACTGGCAACCTCAGTGAGCATTTCTAGTCGGTTATCTTCGCTAAAATCATCGTCCCTCATTGCTCTAACCCAATCTTGCAAATCTGTTGGCGCAAGGAAAGGATGTTTGGAAGGATGTTTACCCGTCAAAAGCTCCAACAACAACACACCAAAAGCATACACATCAGACTTTGAAGTCACCCTTCGGTTAGATTTTCGAACCTCTGGTGCTTTATAAGCGGCAGAATCAGGATCTTCTGTCAATGAAGAATCTGTAAGGAAGGCTAAACAATAGTCCGTAACACAAGCTTCAAAGTCCCCGCCAAGAAGGACATTAGAGGATTTTAAATTGCCATGAACCAGAGACGAAACTTGATGTATATAAGCAAGTCCATGGGCTACATCTTCCGCAATTTTTAAGCATGATGTCCAATGCAGCGGCTTTGCTCTCGCTGATCTTGAACCTGCACATGTACCAGACATTAGTTTTTAGAAATAATCACCAAACATCAAATGGGCCATATCAAAATTGATTGATGCCAACATAATGATCATTAATACGAATTAAAGTTGATTTTTCTGAAAAAGAACAAGAAATTTGAATCAACAATGGGTAAAACATAGTAGTCCACTTAACATGCCAAACATTCAAATTCAATAAAACATTTAGCCTAAATAGTCAAACATAGTACCAAAAGCAACCCAACCCTAAGATTGTAGGTATTAACGTCATACAACTTATCAAGCAAGCTGAATTCAATTCTCTCCTGTCACAATTCTTGACTTTAGCTTACATTTTGAAATATAATTTAAAGCCAATTTGATAAAATTCTAATACAAACCCTACAATCTTTCATTCATCATCCATCAACCTAGATAGATTCCTTGACTGTGTGGTTATCCTAAAAAGGAACCTGGGTCCCAAAAGCAGATAAACAATAGATGCAATGATAAAAGAAACAAGCATCAAAAAATAGCTAACAGCGCACACACACATACAACAAATTGGCCAATCCAAACACATGACATCACACATCAAGAACAACCAATAGCAAGACAGCACATGATCCATAAAATCAAACTCTAATTCCATCACCAGGCCCCACAACTTTTGCCCACACTATTCTTGCATTTATTGCTTCCTTCGTCAATCGTCAGAATCCAAACCCAACTCCCGTTTCCACCGCTGCATTGTCCCAATTACCCAATTTTACAGTACAAAATCGAATATCATAAACGTAATAGCCCAGCAGAAATAGAAAATAACATCATCATATTCAAATTCATGTAAAAGTTAACATGACCAGAACCATAAAAATAGTAAGCTCAGTGTATGATTGGTTTCAAGGCATAAAAATAGTAAGCAGTGAGTGTATGTAATCAATGCAATTAATTCTACACTTTTGTAATCAATTCTGTTTCCTCTAGAAGTGGAACCAAACATATATTTGGTTGCTCTTGAGTAAAATTGATTTTACGGATCTAAAATTCGAGTTTTTTAAACTAGAATTGATTTTTAAACTCATTTTAACAATGTATACAAATATAGACCATTTTAACTTCAACCCACTATTAGCTCGAATCAATTCATTCAAAATCAAAGGTGCACTAGATACCACAAAAACACAAATGCTTAAAAAATACCATGAACAAGATTGAAGAGGCTTCCATTAGGTTGATACTCATAGATAACAAGCCTCTCTCCCTTAGCCTGAAAAAAAGCCTTCAAAGGAACCAAATTCGGATGACAAAGCCTCCCCACCATCTCCATATGCTTCTGAAAATCCTCCCCACTCGTCCCACCAGTTTTTCCGGCATCCAACCTCTTCACCGTCAATATCAACCGCGAATCCATCACCGCCTTGTACGTCGCCCCCACACTCCCTCTTCCTAAAAGCTCCGCAGAAGCTCTCATCAGCTGCTCCAATGTATACTCCTGCACCTCCCCGCAGCAGAATATCAACTTCCCACTCTTGTGCGCTTCTTCCATTTTTTTCACCTTCATATCATTTTCCACTGTTCTTACTTCTATTACCTCCGGTAAAGTAGGAGACGGTAAATTTTCTGGTGACTCGGATTTTTCTCCGGCGTTCTGCTTTTTAACCAATGCAATTACAATGATAGTAGAAACAGCTAGAAATATAAAACCAGCAACTATGAACCCGATAACCAAACCGGTTTTTTTGTGGTTTTTATTTCTCTTTGAAGAAGGAACCACCACAATTCCCTGCGATTCCTCGCTTTGACTCAACGGCGCGGTGGCGTTTGCAGAACCACCAAAGAATCTAGAACGGTGACCACATTGTTTGTGTATAATCTCACCACATAAACCCGGGTTATCTGAAAACAAAGCCGGTTTAAACCGTGAAAGAGTTTCCGTAACAGGAACCGGACCGGTGAGGTTATTACCGGATATATTGAAAACTTTTAAATCAGTTTGGTTAAGAGAAGGAAGAGAACCGGTGAAGCAGTTTGAGTCGAGGCGGAGTATAATGAGACGGTCAAGGAGAGTTAACTGAACCGGAAGTGAACCAGTAAGGTTGTTATGTGAAAGAGAAAGAGTGATGAGCCGGTGGAGGAAAATAAGAGAAGGAGGGAATGAACCGGAGAAATTATTCCGGTCGAGGAAGAGTGATTTGAGGTTTGTAAGTGGAGAAAGATCTGGAATGGGTCCGGAGAGTGAGTTGTTACGGAGACTCATGACTCGGAGTTGGTCGAGCCGGGTTAACGTGTTGGGTGAGAAAAAACCGGTAAGGTTTAAAGATTGAACAACGTAGCGTACAACTCTGCCTTGTGCACATTTGACTCCTTGCCATTCGCAATAATCGTAGGGTTCGTTTAGTGTATAGAGTAGTTTGTTGTTTTGGTCTGCGTTTTGTTTGAATGATAATAAAGATACAGCGTCTTGTGATAGTGTAGAGTTTGTAGAGGAAGCAAATGTGAAGAAGAAGAAGAAGAGAGGGAAGAAGGGTGGTGTTATTAAACGAGGCATGTTTAGTGTATGCAAATGTAAGGTACTCTTTGTGATTTAGAGTTTGTATGGTTTTGAGGGGGGTGTGAAAACAGAAACATGATTTGTAGTAGTAGTGAAAAAGATGAGGAAAGTGTAGATAGAATAGAATAGGGAGAGTGAGTGACCTATGTGTGAATGAAGAGTGTAGAGAGGAGTAAGGTTGAAAGTGTGCTACTAATGCTAATGGGTGGTAGTAGGAAGTAGTGCGGAGCAGCTGGATTTTCTAGTAGCACTCACGTGAGTGAAAGTGGGGAACGGTGGAAATTATTTTGGGTTTTTACTTTGTTTCTTTCTATACATGTGAACTGTGTACATACACAGTGTGTCACTTCAATTTTATTTTATTTATGTTCAGCTTGTTTTTTCTATTCTGTTTTCTTCATTTCTTCCCATGTATAAAACAAAATTAAAATGCACAACATCTGTGTTATTTATCTGGTTAGATGCTTACTCAGAGGAGTATTAAGCTCACTTAATTTATAATTGTCATGGTGACTTATTGCATAATTTGAAGATTGAGTGCTGAACTTCCAAGTCCCACTCTGCACGCCCGTGAGCCGCATGTACACACAGCACAAGTGCGAAACCCATCATATCATATTTTATTTTCTAATACCAAAAATGAGCAACTGAATCTTGCATGTCAAATAATACTTATATTGCACCAACCGAATTTCCGAACATAAAACTAAAGAATGACATGTGCATTGTCACTATCTTGTCTCATTAGTAATAAAAGATTGTTCACAAGAAAAGCTTAATCAAAGTATATAAATAAACAATGGGAGTCTTATTGAAGAAGCATTGGTGAATGAGGATTGAATATGACAACTCGAAAATGGTACGGTTAGAACTATTTAACTACTTCAGATGTGCTAAACGTTGTTAACTATATTTGATGATTTCGTTCTTTCCTTTCTCTTTTGATGCACTTTACGGGCTTCTTTGTTTTTAAAATTTGAGTGCATTGAGTGTGCATTGTTAGGGTAAAAGTATTTTACATGACATTCAATTAAAGATCACCAAATTGCCATTTCATATTACTGTAATTTAAGAATATAACAACCTAGTTTTTTTTTCAGGCGTTAGCCCCGTTTACGGGAAAAAAGCCCTAATAATTTGGAGTTCAGTTGTAAGGTAAGGATAGTCTAGTAAAAAATTGTTCTATCATGAATTGAATTCAGGTTATCATAGACGGGTTGTCTTTGATAAAATCCATTAGAGTAAATTACACCCCCCTCCCCTCAAAGATGCTTGAAATACACTCCTCTCCTCTCTTATGTTAAAATATACAATTTCCTCCCTTGAAAAATAAAATTTACACTCCCCTCCCTTATAAGATGCTTGAATTACAACCCCCTCCCTTGATAATTAAATATGCACTACACTTTA
>Ga0099826_10001701_pt1 | contig 13524 bp, 7 predicted proteins | sample Mtrugardesep15_FD_76830 | JGI IMG/M metagenome (GOLD analysis project Ga0099826, IMG submission 76830) | Root nodule microbial communities of legume samples collected from California, USA - M. trunc garden sep15 | ecosystem: Host-associated > Plants > Roots > Nodule | place: USA: California... | reverse complement strand
GCTGTAGAAAGCAATTTTGGTTTTTTCTGGAGTGTAGAAAGCAATTTTGTGTGGGCTAGGTGTTAATGGGTTGGACTTATGCATGGTGCATAAGTTATGGCTTATGTATGATAACCACACCCGAAGGATGCAAATCCATATAACTATAAAGTTGAGAATTTAGAGAATGACGAACCGAATATAAATAATAAAGAGCTAGATAATTTGGCGATAATAACGAAAATAAAGATTACTACCTCCATCTTTATAATATTATAAGACCCTTTTAAAAAAATAACGGGAATTAAGAAAATTAAAAATGATAATAAATTTGTTTGCAATTACTATTGTTTTTACAAATTTGTCCTTTAAGAGAGAGTTAGTGTATGTTTTTAATGTAATATTTAATGTTGATTGAAGAAAAAGATATAAAATAAATAGGGGTATGTTGGTAAAGAATTAATTAATGCACTTGAAAATAGTAAAAGAGTCTTATAAAAAGGGACAAAAAAATTTCTCAAAAGGGTCCTGTAATTAGAGAACGAAGTCATTAAAATAGAACCGATTGTTGATATAGCTTGTAATGAAAATGAACAACCTTGTGAGTCTATTCCATTAAATATTTATGATCTAAGAACATGGAATAGCTATAGAAGTGACTTGAGAGATCAAATGGAGATTGAAAAGAGAGAGTGGTGAGACATGAAGCCTGTTGTTGAAGAATAGAGAAAGCAGATTGAAATTTGTTGATATACTATAATTAAGGTGAATGCAGTCGAGACTATTTTAATGAGTTTAAATATTCTATTGTGTCAAGTGCAAAATGGACATAAACCAAGATAGAGTTTTTATGATTGATATTGAGTTCTCTCAAGAAATTTTGTTGTTTTCATAATGCATGTATATCTTATAGAAAAATATGAATATCTTTGTTATTGTTGCATTGATGAGATAGCTTTTTCAAAATTGAAATTGTTAAAGTGGAAATTTTCCTTATAGCTAAAAAAAGTTAAAATTAGTGGAAATTTGGGATTTAGATTCATAACATGAAGTCATACAAAAGTTATAAATGCCACAAACAACTAAAAAAAGTTATAAATGCCACAAACAACTAAACAATCCCCATAAGCAAATCCAAAACATCAAAATTTAATCATAATCATAAGCCACTCAAGTCTCACTGTACAAATAGTAGCAAAGAAGAGAACTTTGTTATCTTGCATCCAAAACAGAGCAAAAGTGAACATAGCAGGGTGGGAGAGAGTTTGTATGCACAAAGTCGCAGACACCAGTGATGTTCTCTTGTATGCGAAACAGAGCAGAACACTACGTGATAGAGGGGGCTCGTACGCATAGAAAATTGTACAGTTAATCCACAAATAAATTAGATTAGTGGCTAATAAATAAACAATTGTCACAGATAATGAGGTGTTTAAAATGTGTTATCTTAGGGTTTTAAATCCCAAAAGGCGTTGTTAATGAACCGGGCCACAGACCCAACCCTCGAAAACATATATGAGAAACCCAATAACGGAAACGACATATTTGCATGATTCCACCGCTCCCACGATTTTTCGTAGCGATCCCAGCCGAGCCCACCAACTTTCGATTCCAGACATACACGAGCATGCCAAGGGTTGGCAAGACTGTACAAGCATACGATCTTGTGTTTCAGATCACGGTCTTGTCTGCCATGGCTTGGAGGTAGTGTCTCATCTTCATCTTCCAACCAATATGTCTCGAGAATTTTAACAGCATTCTCATAAATTTCATTGTTGTCATGACTCTGCAAGTTTTCAATCTTTTCCAATCCCTCAGCATCATCTATCATCTGAGCATACAAGTTGACATCTCTCGTTTTACAAAACCTTTTCTCCGCTTCTCCAACCTTCAGAATATTCTCAAGACATTTTAAACAGACAATAATAATTTTTGGATCAGGGCAAACAAGCAAATCACACAGAGGCTTAATGAAATCATGGCTCACCAAGTACCTTGTAATAACAACAACATTTGGTAAGTTAATAAGTAAACTCTCAAAGTTGCCAGCATGAAGCAGAGCCAGAAAATAACAATTAAAAATATATTCACATACTTGATTTGCTCAGGGGTACCGCCAAACGTAGCATTAGAGAGTGCCCATGCAGCTTCTTTTTTAATGTCAAACTCGGCATTTTGAAGAAGATTGACTAGGGGAGCAATCAGACCAGCTTCAATAACAGCCTGCATCATACATAAAAGGTAGAGTTCATAGCGCCGGTAAATAAGCCAACTAAAAATCACATACTTGGTAGTAAAATGCAAACAAAACTCAAGACCCAACCCAAAACAGAAAACATAATGTCAATAGTCAAGCATTGCAATACACCCCCTTCATTGATGTATTTAAAACAAAATTTAAAATAATGGTTTACAGTCACCTAAGAATCCAACTATTACTCTGGCTGGTGTAACCTGAGAACTAAGTATACCATCAAGACTACAATGGTTACTATAGCATCACATCTCCATTTTAAACAACATGTAGCTTCAATTTATATGCATGCGATACTTGTAAGAGATATTTCCAAAATATTAAATTGGAAGGTTGTGATTATGTAATGGTTAAGTACTTATTGTGAACTAAGTTCACAGCAGTTTCATTGCTTTGTCCAGTGGTAATACATGTTGAAGATATGTTAAAGGTTCCAAGTTCAATTCCTAACTAGCACATTTGTAGAAACTGTTTTTATTAATTATTGGAGAAATTGCAAAAATAATAGTGTGCAATGCAGCGCACTTTAAAAAGGACAGTTAGCACTACACCGTTGCAACAGTTATCAAATAATGTGAACGTTGATAGATCTTAACCCTTCAGAACTACCAATACAAAATTATTTGAATTGTTGGGTCTCTTCACCAAGTGGCATTAATTTCCATATAAATAGAGGCATAATTCAATTTCTCTCCCATTTACAACATTCTAAATCATCCCTCATTTCTCTGATGCATGAGTGAAATGTATGTATGAAACATATTTTGTAAACTATCATCAAAAGATAGGCTTGTTGTGTTTATGCAAATCACATCAAGACTTCCAAAGTATCCTGAAGGGGATTCGCCGGTATACCCGTTTGCATCCAATATACATAGACTGGTAAGGACGAATCAAACCTAAAGTTTAGTGTGATACACGTTTTGGAATTTCTTCATGCAATACTAACAACTCTAATTATATTCATCATCATCATCATCATCTTCTTCTTATCTTTGGTTTTTGCAGCAACCCCCCAATAAAAGTTCTAACAATACCCAAACATCAAACTTGAAGAAAAGCATAAGCAATAAAGAAATTAACATTGCACTTTATTAAACATGATATTTAACATCATTTGAGTATCAAAAGGATGAGATTTATTAGCTTACCTGTATATTCTCTCTTTTCCCAGCTGTTATGTTTGATATAGTCCAGCAAACTTCTCTTTGAATAATACTATTATTATTGTGATTATGGGTCAGCAGGCTCAAAAGGCATGAGAGTGAACCATGATTGATAATAGCCTAACAAAAAGAGTCCCACAAAATCAGGTAATTCTCAAAGGTGACACATGAGATGAAAAAATACAAGGGGTGAGAAGAGACTAGAATCATAATAATAAATAGTAGTGAATCACCCCATAATGACTAGCAAGTATAACCTTTGGTTCTTCCTAAGACCAAATCCCCCTACCCCGTCAAAAATAAAAAGTTTCAACAACCACATACTATAGCATTTTGGTGTTTTCTCTTAATTAAATTAGACTTACAAAACTTACCTATCAATAATTTCAGGATATAATATTTTAAATTTAAATTTGATTTCCAAAATAACTAACACAATACTAATTCAGTAATTTACTCTATAAAAGTTAAATATTTAATTAGAAATAATTGGGAAGCAACTAATTAGAACAATTACAATCCATTATGACATTACTTGAGTCTGCATATCGTCTCCAGTTACAATATTTCCCACTGTGCGAATTGCAGGAATCAGCACTGAAGGAGATGGGGCCTTCAAAACATGCACATACATTTAGAGCCAAAATAATCAATAATTGCAACAAAAATTGGTACTTATAGAAGGAGCTCCACCAGTCTGCCACATATACCTGCCTCGATCACCTCTTGGATTATTTCATTTGTTCCATCAGAAAGAAATGAGATTGCCCAACATGCATCTGTCAGGACTTCTTCATCATTAGAAAAAACCAAACGCTCGAGAGCGGGAAGCGCTAGCCTCACCTGTCCATCAATATTCCAGTATTAATACACATATAAAGATCTTACGGTTTCAGTTTTAATTTAACAAAAACACAACTACCTGCTCGGCTTTCCCCTGCAAAAGTTTGCCAGGGTCCACGTGGCAATTCTCAGCATAGAAAGTCTTGTTTGCTCATTGAACTGGGATAACAATGGGATCAAGGCACCATGACTGAGAACAAGATCACGGGACATAGGGGAATCAAAGGCAACGTTTCCCAATGCCCACGCACCCTACAATTTCAGAGTTCTAGTGTTCAACAAAAAAAAATCCCAGTTCTACTGCTTTAACATTTTACTCCCTTTAAGGTTTTTTCCACACAAATTAAGAAATGCAATGATGCTGACAAAAAAATTACCCATTTACAAACTAACCTTATTCACCATTGGTGTATTTCTCACCATCTTAAATACAAATTAAATACAAATTGAGTATGATGCTTTGAAAGTAGAGTATACAGTAAGTATTAGAGGGCAAAATTTGAAAAAAAAAGAATTAATCTTACATTGGAAGGTGTAAATGACATTCCTTTTAAAAGCATTTTTTGTTTTGCCAATGACATTCATTTTGAAACGGAGTGAGTATTAGGCTCTGTTTGGTAAAAAAAATAGCGGATAGCTGATGAGCTATCTTATAGCGGATGACTTGTAAGCTAGCTTATAGCAGATAAGCTAGATGATTAAATTTGTAGTGTTTGGTAAAATTAGCGGTTGAAGTAGCTTCTAAATATGAAATGACCTAAAATAAATGTGTATTTAATTAATATTTATTTTTTTCAATTAAGATTGCAAGGGTAAAATGGAGATAAAAAGTGATATGCTATAAGCGTTAAGCTATAAACTACTTAAATTAGCCTATCAAAAACTGATATAATCTCATGAAAATAAGTTATAAACTCGTGTAAAAATGACAATTAACAAACAAATCTTTTATAATCAAACTTATAAGCTATAAGCTATACCATCTCCCAAACATCATCATGAGGTGAACTAAGTAGCTTGACAAACATTGGTACTGCTCGGTGAATTACCACCTTAGTGTTCTCCGAAGTTCCAGCTGCTATGTTTGAAAGTGCCCAAGCAGCTTCAAACTAAACCAACAAAGTCACAAACAAACAATCAAAACAACAACTACATAAACCTCCAAAAGATAAAGACATATTTGAAACAAACAATACTGAAGTTGAGGTAAATCGTCCCTAAATAGAAACTCAACGAAACGAGGAACAACGCCAGATTGAATAACTTGTTCAATCGGAGAGCTGTTTTCTACACACAAACATCAACACTTTAAATCTTAGAATGAAAGCAATATAGTACTAGTAATGTAATCTATGAAGCACGGATACGGACACAGGACTCCGGACACGACACTGACACACCACCGACACAGCTAATTGAAAAAATCACATAATTCAGTGTAATTACAAGTGTCGATGTCGTGTGTACCGGGACACGCCTAATCTGAAGAGTGTCCGCGCTTCATAGAATGTAATGCATTAAAAACATGAGAGAAAATCAACAGTTACCGGCGGAAAGAAGCTTCCGAATTTGCTTAGTTGCTCCCAGTTGTTGGATGTTATCATCTGACCAGACCATAGGGCTAGGCAACATCAATTGAAGGTGAAAATGATGATTTAGGATTTGAAATCAAAACCCTAGTTTATGATTCAGAATCAACGGACTTTGAGAGTGAGAGAGAAAAATATTTATATAGGTTTTGGTGTCAAGACGGTGGGACCCGGATTCTAATTTATTTTTTATTTTAATTTTTTTTCTTCAGAATTTTGATAATTTTTTATGAACTATTTTAGTATACTAATATCCACAATGGCAAAGTGACAAGGACGCCACGTCAATAAAAATCACCACCTCAGCGTTAAATTGGAGAAAATTCTGCGAGGGACCTTGAAATAAAAAAAGAGAATAAACGTGGAGTTCAAATCGTTCAAAAAAAATTATATAGGAAAAAATTGTTAGATTGAGAAACTTGAAAGGTTAAAATTGCAATTAAGTCTAATCATGTTAAGGTGTAGCTTTTTGTCTTCATAGTAGATCGATCATACCATTCTAATACATATATAATGTTATTAGTTAACGATCATTTTAGGTCATCTTAAACAAAAGAAATGAAAGACAGTTCCTAACTCTGATATGAATTTAATTTGACATATTAAGGAGTCAGGGCCAATTAAAAGAGCAAAATACAATTGACATATTATAGAAAACTGACTAATTTTTAACATCAATGTGTACTACAGATGATAGTAGTATACAGAAATGTATGTACATAACATACATATATATAATAAAAAGACGAAACAAAATCACCCTTATAATCCAATCCAATCCACCCAAACAACTGCTGAAAGGAGTGGTTTTCCCCTGCTCCTCCATAATATCCTATTTCCTTAGCTCCAAAATAATAAACATAAAGATTCACTAAACAGAAAAATGTTTACATAAAAAGCTATCTTCAATTCATCCCAGTGTTATGATCACTGTATCTTTCCACCTTTACTAGCACCGGCAGACCTGCTTTGTAAAATGGAGGTTACATTCGTCATTCACATCTACCAATTTATATACAAGAGCTGTAGCAAGATCAAGATGTTGTAGCCTATCAAATATAACCAATAACAGTTATTGATGTAAAGATTTCCATTTGTATTATTCCATATATATCAAGATATTCTGATAAACAGTAGTTTGCACAAACAAGGTTGCTGGAGTCAGTTTCATCTATTCTGTGATAATTTCTGATAAACCTACAAAACTACCAGCCACTAAGTGTCCATGTTTGCCACAGCATTCCTTCATGTAGCTCTTGCAACATCCACCAACTTCTCTCTTCTCCAAGCTCATACAAGCATGCACAACTGATGCTTCAATGGATTCCTTTGAAGAGCCCTCATTCTTGCAGCATGAACCAACTTTCTGATTTGGACCCTCACAGCCACCACACATAACCGGCAAGTTCTCACATGCTTTGGAACAGTCTTTTCTGGATTCTTTTTCTTTCTCTACCAAACTTGAACAACCGTACTTCAGGGCTGATTCGACATGCTCTTCGATGATGTCAATGGATATTTCACCGGTCCCATGCTTCTTAACATCAGAAGGACAACCTGATTGATGCTGAATGTCTTGAATGGTTCCATGGTCATGCAGATTTTCACAACCATGGTTCGAGTGGCAATGCTTAGTAACTTGTTGAGTTTCTTTCTTATCACATGGATTGAGGTGGCAATGAGACCCAAGTGAAGTGCTATCCTGAGTAACCATGTCGATATTTTTGTTGTGGCAGTGTTTTGTCCCGTGGGACTTATGTCCCTGACAGTTACCATGACTGTTTACTGAAGCTGCACTGATATCTTTGGCCGTTGGAATCACATTGTGTGAATCTGAACAACACTTGTTTTCAATATCATGCTTCTGCGCTCCATTTTGGCTTTTGTCACATCTTCCATGATGACGGTGATCTGATTCATGTAATTCATCACTTCCCTTACACTGATCATGATTCTCCATGTTTTTGAGATGGTCAACACTTCCACTTAAACTTGGATTTGAAGTGCAGGGTGGATTCTTTGAGGAGCAGGAATGAGAAGCGCACTTCTGGGGCTGTGCCTTTTCTGAGCAACAATGCTTGTGGCTGTGATGTTGATGTTGATGATGATGATGCTGATGGGGGTGATGATGGTGATTATGAGAGGAACCGCCGTTAGAGTCACTACATCCATTTTTGTGGATATGCAATTGAGCGGATGATTTACAACTTTTCCCGCCATGCTTGTGTCCACTTCGCAGAAGCAACATGCTGTTTAAGATGACCAACAGACATGTTCCAACATCTGCAAGAACTGCTGCCCACACAATTGGATGACCCCCAATGGCCAAACCTAGAATCGCAACCTTAGGAAGTATTGACAGTATAATATTTTGTATCACTTTCCTTCGAGCTTTTCTGGCAAGCTTAATGGCATCTGGTACCTTCCTAAGGTCATTCGACATAAGGATTATGTCACCCGTCTCACTGGCCAGTGCAGAACCAGAAATACCCATTGAGATCCCGATGTCAGCTGAAGCTAATGCAGGTGCGTCATTTAAACCATCTCCAATCATCGCTGTTGGACCTTCCTTTTTAAGTTCTGAGATTATTTTTACCTTGTCCTCTGGCAAAAGTTCTGCATGTACTAACTCCAGGGCGTGACCTAGCTGTAGACGAAATCACTTTGTTAGTATTTAACTTGTCCATTATAAGCCTATGGCTTATTCATATATCTACAACTACATATAGAAAAAGGAATTGTCCCGTGACCTCTCACAACATTATAAGTAAGTTCAATTCATCTTTCAGAGAACCAAAATTCGTTAGGTTTGAGAATATAGAATATATAATTTGAATGCAGCCACATATAGTTCTAAATTGTTGTCCGCAAGACTGCAACTGCAGTTATGATCGCACTATAAAAGTTTTAGAGGTTTTCGCAGCGGCTCCATCAGCTGCATTTTGCTGTGATATCAAGATTCGCAGCACCCCAACTGCGTTGCAGTCTCAATTTTGAACCAAAAAACCTAGATTATATTCATAAGGGTTTAATCATATGACATTACATACCTGCTCCTGTGCTTGCATTGCAGCTGACTGACAGTCTCCAGTGAGCATAGCTGTTTTGATTCCCATAAACTTCAGCTTCCTTATTGCCTCCTGAACCCCTGACCGACAAGTGTCAGATAGAGAGAAAATTCCAACCGGGGTTGGTCCGGAGTATATGTAGCCAATGGTCTTTCCTCCATGAACTTCGCCTTCTAAGGTTGGAATCACTACATAAAACCAACACAACAGACATTTTTACTAAATTTCAAAAAACAATGTCACATTACACTTCAAGTTCAGTTGGCATCAAACATGTACTATCACATTAGGAAATGGCTTTCTCACCTGTTTCAGACCCTACTCTAGTGGCTAGTTTTTTGTTTCCAATATAGATAACTCTCTCATCGATTTTTCCACAGATTCCTTCTCCGGGAAAATTTTCAAATTCTGTCACATTTTCTGGCTTTGGTTCAATGGATAGAGACCTTCCATGATCAACAATTGCTTCAGCCAATGGATGGCTTGACTTGCTCTCAATGCTTGACACCCTGAAAATTTAGTTTGTTAATCTCTCGTTTTCGTTTAATCTCAAAATCCAACTATAATATATCACCATTATACATTTGAAAGAAAATTGTACAGAAAAAGGGTATGTAAGAGAAGGGAAATGAGGGTCATCCTCACCAGTAAAGCAATGTGTTCTTATCAATGTCATCTGAAATAGATTGAAAATTTGTGACCACAAATTCACCCTTTGTTATTGTACCAGTTTTGTCAAAGGCCATCACCTTAATTTTTGCCAGTGTTTCCAGAGAATGACCCCCTTTGATGAGAAGACCAGATGTAGCTGCTTTGGTATAAGCACAAAAAGTTGCAACTGGTGTTGAAAGGACTAGTGCACATGGACATGCACTTACTAAAACAACAAGTGCAAAGTGAAGCCAGTATTTCTCGTTATGTACTTTCAACACAAATGGAACCAATGCTACGAGAGCTGATATGATTATAACAGCTGAAAATGTTACACCAAAACAATTAGGCCATTGAATTTGAATGCAGACAAGAAAAATTGATACACAAAATGAGGACCTTAAAATACAGTGAAAACTATGAGAACCAGAAACGGCATTAGTTTGAGTATTTGATCTGTATTTAAAGTTTAATAATTATAAAATGATGATATAGAAAACTTTTAGACCGACATTCAATTATTTACGATAATATTACTTTTCAAAACACCAACGTTAGTATCTATAATGAAGAAAATAAAATTGATTGATTGAGTAAAACTTATTTCTAACTGTACGAGCAAGTTTACCATTAAGTTCTATTTATATTTCTTCATGCATGTAAAATTTTCATGGAAGAATTATCAAAACAAACACTGAAATTTTTGGTCTAACCTGGAGTATAAAACTTGGCAAACTTGTCAATCAATCTCTGAGTGCTGGTTTTGCTGTTTTGAGCCTCTTCAACAAGCTTTGCCATTTTAGCCACCACACAGTCTTCAGCTAATGCAGTAGTCTTCACACTAATATAGCCTTTTAACCAATAAAAAAATTAGATTAACTTCCCTAAATCAGTCTAATAAATATATAAATAAAAATTGGTTGTGCCAATGGAGACTAAAATTTACCATTTAAATTGATTGTGCCAGCCCATACAGTAGAGTCTTTTTGTTTGGCTACAGGGAATGATTCCCCTGTCAATGTCTTCTCATCCACTTCACAGTCACCATCCACAACCTCTCCATCAAGAGGTATAATCTCCCCTGCTTTAACTGCTAATATTGTGTTGATTTTCACCTCATCAACATCCACAACCTCTCCTGTTTCAGCTATCACTGCTTTTTGAGGAGCAATGCTCATCAAAGATGACATCACTGCATTTGCCTGAATATATACATTTTATAGAGTTAAAACTAATCCATCATTTACTGATAAGAATTGAAACAGAATACCTGTATTTTTTCTTGCTGTGCAAGTAACAAGGAAATAAGATTTTTTCTTTTGGTTTTTGTTATTTCAGTTTAGTGTACAATTTGAGTACACTAATTTCTTGATAAATAATTCAGAATTAATTGTTGAGCTAAGGTAAACATGAAAAATAATAAATAAAGACCTTGTGGCTAGCCCTTGACTCAAGCCAATCTGCAATTGAGAAGAGGAAAACAATGGTGCCTGCTTCCAAATAATCGTTCATAGCAATGGTCCCAATAACTGTCAAATCATAAAAATATAGTCAGTGGAAGGGTCCCAATCAAATTTAAATTTACTTGCAAAAAATAATTAAATATTAAAAAATAATGTGAATTAGATGTTGAGTACCTATATCATTGATAAAACTCTAGGTTACATGAGTTGTGTCACTGTTGTAAAATTTAGGTAAATTTAAATGTTAAATTAATTTTATCTTATGGGTACCCTTACACACATCTCCTCATGAGTACAAACAAAAACCTCCTTTAACAACACCAATAGTTGTGCAGTATATTAATTATGTCTCTCCATTATTTTGGGTTACCAAATTATTGGTACAAAATTTATGTCATTGTTTAACAATGATTAATCTCTTTCGAGGAACTCTGGCACATATAAAATAGATTCTCCCCTCCCAACCGAATTTTTTCGACACAGAAGAGTTGAGGATATTGTGCCCTTAACCACTTGAATATGTGGTCCAAATCTTTTACCATTTAGACAAATCAATTGTTGGCAATCTCTCAAACTTTTGGCATAGTCATGTTTCTAAAAAGAAAGATAGAAATTGAAATTCTAAAGAGTTTCTATCTCTGTTTAGAAAAGTGACAAGGTGAAAAGTTTGTTAGGGACCTAACTAACATGAATGAATTGTTGCCAAATTTGAGTTAGGCCTGTGAAGTTAAAAATATTCGGCAAACTTTTTTTTTACCCCCTAAAAAATTTATGTAGACATTTATAAGTTTATTTAAAAGCTTAACAATATGTACAAAAGATTAGGCTTTATAATCTAATTTTTGTATACTAAGCCTTGATAGTCTAATTTTGTTTTGACAGAAAGCCTTGATTGTCTAATTCACAACAGGTATATTAATATTAATCATTTAAAAAATGTTTGAATTGATGCATGAATAGCTTGTATGAGCTTAGGTATTTACATAAGTTCTTGTCAAAATGTTTAAGAGTCAATAAAAAATAGTTTATAAGAAATAATAGCTGTCTATGATAGCTTAAAAATTGTAGTTAGCTTATTTCAATAAGCTCTCTATCATAGCTTATAAAATTAACTTATAACTTTTTTCACAAAATAACTTATAAACAGGTTGTGATATAATAAGAACATATATTAAAATAATAAAATTATTGTTTTACTGGAAAATATACTACCTATATCTCTTAAAAAAAAGTACATTAAGTCATAGGTCACCTAAGTCATATGCACCGTTAAATTACTTAATCACCTAATCACCTTCCATGCCACAAACATCAAAAGAAGACCTTAGTTTACATCTTTCTTATATGTTTCTTCACATGTTTAAATAGTAGTTAAGATAAGGTCAATTTTGTCGCTTTCACGTAGACTCATAAGCACAAGTTACTACTTTTTACCCACTGTTAATGAACAGGAACATACCAAAGTGGGAAATAAAGGTGGAAAATGGAACCTCCTACGCAACACAAAGTTAATAATATTGATGGAGTGTGAATTACGCACGCACTAAAACATTAAATTTTGGATAGAATACAAGTTTTATGAGCAAACGGCAACGTTATTTATTTCCTTCTGGGACAAGGCAGGCACACCAATCATTAGTGTGTACATATATATATCCTCCTTTTCGCATGCCAAGAGAAACATGGGCACATATTTTCTGGTGTACTCCTGCTGACTTTAATTATAATTATGTAAGTAAAAATAGGTCAAGAAAATTTACGTATTTTGTCTAAATTTTGGAAATATATCAATTTTCTTTGATCTATTTTTGTCTATAATTAAGGTTAGATGGAGTTTTCTTTTTCTTGGTTTTATAGGACCTCTTCTGTGGAGAACTTTTTCTTACTCTTTATATATATAAAAAATTAAATAAAATATTTGTTCAATAAAAAAATAGAGAAAACAATTTTATGAGAAAAAAAAAGGTTATTTTTGATAAAATAACTATTATTAATAATTTCTTTTATTAAATAAATACTCTACACGCTTGATTTTGTAAATGTATCTTCTGAAGCCAAATGTGGAATAGTTAGTTCAGCTTCATTGAACTTTTTTTTTAATTGAACCTCAATAAAATAATTCAACTGAGAATTGAGGAGGTAACAAACAAACTTAATATATACGATTTCAAACTGTGCAAGAGAATACCCATTCACATGTTTATACTAAAGATTCTCAACTTAAATGGTATAGGAAGAAGGGAAGGAAAAAAAAAGACCTTTGTCCCCTTGTAAAAGGCATAAAAAAGGACGGACAATTTTTATTTATAGTACTACTACTAACTCATAATAATGAAATTATACCTGTTATGATGACAAGAATGTTAATGTCAATTCTAACATTCCGAATGGAAACAATAGCTTTCAAGATGATCGGAACAATGCCAGCAGCAACAGCAGCAAGAGCAAGAAATTTGAAGGGAGGGTACACAAATTTGAGAAATGAAAGCAATAGTAGCAAACCAGAAGCAG
>Ga0099826_10001700_pt1 | contig 13526 bp, 5 predicted proteins | sample Mtrugardesep15_FD_76830 | JGI IMG/M metagenome (GOLD analysis project Ga0099826, IMG submission 76830) | Root nodule microbial communities of legume samples collected from California, USA - M. trunc garden sep15 | ecosystem: Host-associated > Plants > Roots > Nodule | place: USA: California... | reverse complement strand
GATTGAACATGATGAATCTTTGAATAAACTCACAACATACATGCTAATAGGATATAAAGATAAAATGCTTACAATTGATAAAATATGACAAAATTAAACTGTATGAAATGTTTATCTTTTCGAATTTGTAATATTAAAGATGTCAAAATCATTGATTAAATCTACATTGAATTGAAGTTGTTCTATCAATCTGAACATACTGAATGACGCAACGAGAAAGCAAAACAACATCGCACCAAGACACCCAACAAACCAAACTTCACACTAAGGTGAAGAAATAAAAAACTAAATACATGTGAAATTCACTTATTTAAACAAAATGGAAAAAGAAAAAAAATTTAGATGAGTGATTTCAGACAAAAAAAATGCCCAATTCGATTTTTCTTCCTAAACTAAACAATGAAAGGTTCTAGACTCCTACGCATACAAATTATAGTATGATTAAGGGTCTTGGTGCCATACAAAATTTGTCTAAATATTCACAAGTATATTGGTCTTGTGCCATGAAAAAATTTATTTTCTACCATCAATTGCATAAATCATATTATATCACATTTGAGCTAATTGTAAATTTAACGATCCAAGAGTAAAAACAAGCTTATATGTTACAAAACTTATCACACTTGCGCACGATAAAATTTGTCGGACCATACAATCAAAGAGTAAACCCTTTATTGAATATTCGTCAATTTTTATTTGCAAGAAACCAATAAATCGGTAAAATAATTATTTTATTTTTTTTAAGAAACCAAATCAATTCATCAAAATTGACACACGAGAGAATGAAATATGAGATGAAAATAGCATACTTGTTTTATCGTAGATATTAGTTAGCATTCTCCAATCCATTTAAAAAAAACTAAACCTTAAATCTCGTCTTAAATCTCATGAGGTTCACTCATTCCGTATGAACAATGCATGTTCGACCCAACAAAAAACATTCTGCTAGTATATATTCACCGGAACTTCTCCACTGTAACTTTTCTCAAACATAAAACGGCAAACAGAGACAAAGATTCAGCAGAACATCTCTGTCTCTTGTTTCTCCGTTCCTTAACAAATCCAAAAATGGTGAGAAACCCATTATCCAAAACCGCAAACAAATACCTAAGAAAATTCAGAAAATGGCCACACTCACCTTACAAAACATCATGGCATCACAATTTTGGTGAACAACAAGCCATACAAATTCTCAAAAACGCAACAAAACAACCTCAAACACAAAACAAAAACAACCCTTTTCTTCTTTCAACTCTCATTCACTCTTTCAAAGCATATCATACTGACCCATCTCAAAAAGCTTACTTTTTTCTCATCAAAACCATTACCAACAATAACACTTCACATTTACATGAAATTCCTCATATTTTAAACCATCTTGAACACAATGAGAAATTTGAAACACCTGAGTTTATATTTATGTATTTGATTAGATTCTATGGTTTTAATGATAGGGTTCAAGATGCTATTGATTTGTTTTTTCGAATTCCGAGGTTTAGATGCACACCAACTGTTTGTAGTTTGAATTTGTTGCTTTCATTGCTTTGTAGGAAGAGAGAGTGTTTGAAAATGGTTCCGGATATTTTGTTGAAGAGTCGGGATTTGAAGATTCGTCTTGAGGAATCGAGTTTTTGGGTTTTGATTAAGGCGTTGTGTAGGATTAAGAGGGTTGATTATGCTATTAAGATGATGAATTGTATGGTGGAAGATGGTTATGGTTTGAATGATAAGATATGTTCTTTGATAATATCATCGTTGTGTGAGCAAGATGATTTGACTAGTGTCGAGGCTTTGGTTGTTTGGGGAAATATGAGGAAACTAGGGTTTTGTCCGGGTGTAATGGATTGTACTAATATGATTAGGTTTTTGGTGAAGGAAGGGAAGGGTAATGATGCTTTGGAGATTTTGAATCAGCTTAAAGAAGATGGAATTAAGCCTGATATTGTTTGTTATACTATTGTTTTGAGTGGAATTGTTAAAGAAGGTGATTATGTGAAGTTAGATGAATTGTTTGATGAAATACTTGTATTAGGACTCGTTCCTGATGTTTATACTTACAATGTGTATATAAATGGTTTGTGTAAGCAGAGTAATTTTGATGAGGCACTTAAGATTGTCGTTTCTATGGAAAAATTAGGATGCAAACCAAATGTGGTTACTTACAATACTTTACTGGGTGCATTGTGTACGGAAGGGGATATTGGTAAGGCAAACAGGGTAATGAAGGAGATGAGGTTGAAGGGTGTTGAGCTAAACTTGCATACATATAGGATTATGCTTGATGGTTTGGTTGGTAAAGGTGAGATTGGTGAAGCATGTGTTTTCTTGGAGGAAATGTTGGAGAAGTGCTTTTATCCTAGATCTTCAACATTTGATAGTATCGTACATCAAATGTGCCAAAAGGGTTTGATTAGTGATGCACTTGTGTTGATGAATAAAATTGTTGAAAAAAGTTTTGCTCCAGGAGCCAAGGTTTGGGAAGCATTGCTTCTTAACTCGGAATCTAAGGTTACCTATTCAGAAACCACATTTGTTGGATTGTTGAGCCCAAAATAATCTGTTATCGACTGGGCCAGGCCCATCTTAGCTTGACCTATGTGCCACATATGCAAATGCGATATGCGCGGAGCATAATCTTAGTGACAAAATGAGAGACCTGATATTGAAGTGTATTGGCTCTCATTCTTTAGAGCGTTTGGATGAGGGAATGTAATTTTTTGAAGGAATTGAAATGACTCGCAGCTAAATACCTTGTTTGGATAAAATATTATCTCTCTGTCTCTTGATCTTTCTCGAGCTTCCTCGAGGTTCTCTCTCTCCAGTAACACACTCTCCTTCATCATTCATGCTTATGTTTCATTCTTTTATCTTCACTCTGATTTTACAAGTGATTCCTGTTTTATTCTTTAATTTTACTTATTTTGCTGTGATTCAGCTTTGTTTTTACTTGTTTTTCTGTTTGAATTGATTTCATAATGTTCGATTGAAATTGAACCTCAGCATGTTTGATTTGAAGGAACAGAGACACGGTTACGAACTTCGATCATATTGGATTTTTGTTTTTCGAATTTTTGGATTGTTTGAGTATTTAGTGTGGAACATGAATGAGTTCACTTTGATTGATGTTCATTACTTCTGTGTGGATCACGAATGAATTCACTGAAGCTGCAGCTGCTACTTCACTAATAGTGTAACCCTTTGTCGTTAACTAAACTAGTAGTGTCATTTGTCATTGCCAGAGCTACTGTTTGCTTGTTACCAAAGAAGCTACAATTTCAATAGTGTAGGAAACACCATTTAAACCAAATTGAAACATATATACTCATAGAGCAATCACTTGAGGCTACTTTGGTTGAATTAAGAGCACAATCAAAACAGTTTTTTAGCAGATATGTAAGTACTTAATGCTTGTAATTATTAAGATAAATGTGTTTCATGTACTTGTAAAATTCTACATATTGGGAAAAATGAGATGATTATCATGATATTATGAGCTTCTAAAATCATGTGTTGGTTGGTTAATGTCTAAGATATTTTATGATTTTGGTACCTTGTTTTTCTTGTCTATCACACACAAAATGTTTGTTTTGAAATGAGGTAAACAATATAAGAAGAAATTAGTGCTTGGTTTTGAAGCAACTTCTGCCCCTCTTGTTCTTTCAGGTTTTGTAGTTGCTTCTGCTAATGGCCTTGCAGTTTCTGCGTCTGATGCTTTCTTCTTGGTTTGTCGTACATACACTCATAATTTAACGAGTATTCGAGTAAGTTGTCGTACATACACTCATAATTTAACGAGTATTCGAGTAAGTTTAATCCTAGGCCTACTCCTCAGGGACAGGGTCCTCTGCTACTTGAAGCAGATAGAGACAAGACAGTGGAGTGGTTGTTGTTTTTCAAGAATGTGGAGATGAGGTGAAAGAGGGTGGTGATATAGCGGCAGGAGAGATGAAAAAAGAAACAAAAGGACTATTAGAAAAAAAATCAGAGATGAGGGTAGGACTGATATGAGAGGAGAAGATGCAAAAGGGATTCCTAGTGGAACAGTGAAAGTGATCATGAATCATGATATTGGTCCAGTTGTTGAAAATATGGAAGTAGCACAGGAAGACAAACTGGGTTTGGGGATTGATGGAGAAATGAGGAATAAAGCAGATTCAGGAGTATGCTAGGACACGGTTCAGTCAGTCAAGAACCAATGATAGTAAGGATAGTGTCTGCAATAAGGTTAAGTGTAAGATCATGTTTATGGTGTTTGGCTAAGTGCTACTAATCATGACTTTGTCCCTTGGATTTGCTTATCTGAATATTATCATATGATATTTAGGACACACTTTTGTCACTGTCAGGCTATTTACTCTAGCTTCGCGGTGCTTTGCGGTGCTTCTCTCTCCTTGCGGCACTTCTCCTGTTCCCTTGGTTTTGTGCTTGCTTCAACTTTGTGCTACTCAAAAAACCTCGAGACGTTCGCGTCATGAAATTCAAGGCCTCCAGTACGTGTGGTTGCCTTTGATTCTTTGTGTTCGACCCTAATGCTAGTTGCAGAAAGATCGTAGTTGTTGTTTGTGTGTTTTTCTCTTGCACGTATATATCATTTAAGAATCTCTTGTTGTAGAGTAGTAGACTACATGGTTTGTTCTATTAGATTACATTGCATCCATATAGATTTAACAGCATAATGCTTATAGTTTCAAATGGTTTAAATGTTGTGCACAAACATTTTCCATTGAGTTTATTTTTCAATACCTTTGCTTTTAAGTTCTGCAAAGCATTTCCATTCGGTTGAAACATTTCGTTCTTATCATTTCCCTATGAGAAGTGAGAAAGTAATAAGAGGCTTGATACAAAGTTGGGAGGAATAGGGATGGTAGTAGAGGTTTACTGAATTAGGACTCAAAGCCCTTACTAGCAGCCAATCAAAGGAAAATATAGTGAATAAACAGGTAAGTGAGGGAATATATAGAAATATAGCTCTATAGATAATTAATTGTATTGTAGTAACCAAGATAGAATAAATATGGAACAAAAAAGGTTAAATTAAACATTTAGCCGCTTAACTTATTTTATGATTTCACTTTGGTCCCATAATTATCTTTTGTTCCGTTTTGTTCCCTTTACTTTACTTTTGTTAGTCATATTAGTCATTTCCATTAGTTTTCAACCTCAGACGTTGGAGAGAAAAAGAAAGAGAGAAAGAACATGAAAATTATCAGATGCTCTGAATGTACCGTAAAATCTGGTGTGCTTCTCAGATCCAACGTTTGGGGTTGAAAACTAATCAAAATGACTAATATGTCTAACAAAAGTGAAGTTAAACAGAACAAAACATAATTATGGGACCAAAGTGAAACCACAAAATAAGTCAAAAGACCACATGTGTAATTTAGTCAGCAAAAAAAGACAATATGCAAGTGTTTTATGAAAGGATTTACTTTTATAGAGGGAGAGTCCATGTGATACAACCTGATATAGCATGCAATGACTCAGGATTCTTGCATAGTTGGTAAAGAAACCCAGAACGAGTGATTCTTGCATTTTAAGTTGTTCTTATAGCATGCAAAGAGTTAATGAAGAATTTTCTGTTTTGAACCAGATAACATGTTATCTGCATCTCTATAATATCGTTTGAGATTGCAGCTTCAATAACTTTGTTGAGAATTGATAGCTTGCAGATTTGCTCTAATGTACGTCCATATCTATGTAGTGTCAATTGGTAACTAGTGTTTGTATGAATTTGTTGGGTTCGAAATCATGATCTTTGATTGCTTAGTGGTTGGATTTAAACGATGTGTTGAAGTTTGTTTGTTAACTATTATGTATGTATAATGTATGTAGTTACATAGTGTGTGCGTGCGCCCTTATTGTTGATTGTCATGGTCAAAGTAAAAATGTCCATTTTGACTATTCTTTGATAGAGGCAGGGAAGAACTTAAATTTCCTGTGTTATCAATGTATGAATTTCTTTGTAATTTTGGGTTCAAGTTTACAATGGATCTGTTATGTGATTGATCATTTGATTATCTAACATGTATCATGTATGTGTATACTGCATTGCATTACTGCTCTTGTTAGTATACCTGTGTTTAATTTCTGTCATTTGCATTTTAAGATTGATACTTTGTTTTATTTGACTTATACATCTTTATAATGCATACTTTGATTTCTCGACACATCTTTTGCTCTAAAAAATGCTGGTCCTCTAATTTTTTATGCCTGAAACTGAAATCTGAGTTATTATGCCTTTTCTAACTTCATGATATGATTTGTGCAGTTGACATTTGGAGGATGGCAATTTGGGTTGGGACTATAAAGCTGTATTTATGTATAAGACTTTTATTATGGGAATTATACTTAATAGTTATCTTATAAGATTATATTTGTGTTTAGATATTTTCATTAAAAAAAGAAAGAGTAGAATAATATTTATCGATGGTTACATTTGTTATTTTTTATTTTATTATATGACAGTCACAAACCAGGGAAAAATAATATACACGTGTTTTATGTTTGTATATACTTATGATTGTTGTATTACTCTGTTCCTTTGTAAGTGTCGTTTGATACTAATTTTGGTTTTACTACAAATCTAATGTGTAATTTCTTTTCTTACAAGTTACATTTTTTCTTATGAAAAATATGCAATATTCTTTTTTATACAATCATGATGTAATTTTTTATATACAAAATTATTAAAATTTTTATTAACTTTTTTTGTTTTTTTTTTTGTGTTAAATGTATAGTCTGAAAAATAAATTTTAAGAAAAGAAAAATTAATTATTCTATTTAAATATTTATTTTAAATAATAAATGAAACTATGAAGAATTAAACTTGATAAATGAAGTGAATTCAAATTCTTTTTCCAAACACACAAGAACATTTGGATGAGATGGCGAGGGATTACACATAAGATTTATACAATAAGAGAGAGGTCTTGAGTTCGAATCAAGCATAGCGAATACACATATTTCGCAACTAAGTAAACATATATGTATTTGTTCAAATAGTCTACAGACGAGAATAACACTCCTAAGTTTGGATAAGTGGGAAATCACATGTTAGAATACATTCCAACACTTCTACCAAATGAATTGTACTTTTGACACAGGATTTTACACAAATAATGGCAAAATTGCAACATACATTAGTGGAAAAGGGGATACAAAGACCTTTATTCTTAACCATTTACAGCGAAAACCATTTTCAAAATGTGACGCGATAACATTTTTGCAATCATGTTGAAGTTGGCAAACACTCAAAGCCGGATTTTTAAAACAACCGGCTTATAACACCTTGACGCAGTGACATTTTTGTGATTAACCAACTTGTTTGTTGGCTAAGCAAAAGAGATTTCCTTGAGGTTATATAAGGCATGAATATGGACACGGATACCAACACGATACGGAGACTGACATGCTGACACCGTTTATAAATTCTAAAAAGTACATAATTCAGTGTAATTATATGTGTTACTGTTGGACACGATATGTGTCCGACATTGGGACACGCCTAATCTAAAGAGGGTCCGTGCTTGATATTAATATGACTATGCATGTGAATGGATTGTTGAATCTCGTGGTGTTGCCTCCAATGTGTTTGCTGAGATTATGGTAATCCTGCAGGGTCTTGAGATCACTTGGATCTTTCTTTTTCATCCTCGTTTTCCTCTTCTTCGTTGCATCTGCAAGTGTACTATTGCAAGTGTGAATTAGATTTGAAGTTATCAAATTTCTGCCATATAAGCAATTACCTAAACTACTAAGGTTTTTTATTTAAGGACCACATAAACTAGACTAGTCTACATCAACCTTATAAGATTTGAAAGTGGAATCATCGCAACCTTGAAAGAAAAGTGATTTTTAGTAGAGCAAGTTTAAAACTTAAGAATTAATCAAAATAATTTTAGATAGACTTGGTAATATAATCAGTAGAATTTACTTTGTTGTGTCATGTGATCTGTAACATATACTAACATATCCAGATTATTCTTGTTGGTATGTGACTCAAAATTGTGAATATTGGAAAACTTGGAATCGTGACACGATTTAGTAACCGTGACACGATTTTGGCAGGCCGTGAGCATGTTTTTCAGATGTTTAAATTATGACACGATTTGTGGATAAGATTTGTGTACCTTGGGTCATACACAATGTACCGTGACATGATTTTGGCAATTGTGACACGATTTTGATAGTTGCAGGGTATTATTTAAGTGTTTCTTTGCAGATTTTGAAGTAGAGCTTGAAGAGAGAGAAACATGGGACTACAAAGGAGAGAACTTTAGGGTTGAGGGTCTTTGTAGTGAGGTTCTCTTGGGTTGGGAAACATTGTAAACACCTTTGGTAGTGAGATTACACCATTGGAAGGATAAAAAAGCTTCCTTTTGTGTTTTCTCTTTGGATTCATTGAGAGTGTGGGTGACATGAAAAATGGGTAAAGATTAGGTTGTGTTCTTTGTGAGCTCTTGTGCTAATTTCTTGTAACTCATTTGTATCACTTTCATCTTAGTGGATTGGAGAGGCGCTCTCTCCCTCAGAGTAGGTCATATTGGACCAAATTGGGTTACCAATCTTAAGTGTGTTTGTTGTTTTCTTTCTTGCTCTCTTATGCTTGTGGTTTTGAGTTTGTCACTTTGATTCCTAGATTAGATCTAGGTGTTGTTATTATTGTTGTTGCTTGTGATTTTCACTTTGATTGTGGTTACTAGTTTCCTTTGCTCCACACATCATTGTTTATTGGTGTGAAATTTGAGTCCAAATTCACAACAATTCTAAAGAGTGGCACCATCACTTTTGCCCGTTTATACAATCACTGAAATATTAGAGAAACTTTTTTATATGAAAGGCCAACGATGGGAATACCTTATAGTAAGAAAGGAGAAGGAGTGTGTCATGATGGAATGAAAAATTGGGAAGGATTGATGGGTATTTATAGATAAAATTTGTGAAAAAATGGGTGCTTAGACTGTTATGATTCATAAATGAGGGTCAAAAAACATGGTTTGACTGGTCTAACCAGTCAAAAAACGTGAACACTTAGCTGGACACTTCAGTTATTGATCTGAACATCAAGCTAGCTGCAGTTGACTACAACAGGGAAAAACCACCCCATCTAATCAGGGTTTGGAAATATGTCATGCTCTCCAAGATGAATGGTCAGCTGAATCAAATCAACCGTCAAATCAGCCACAAAGGCACAAGGAGGGTAGTTGGTGTTGAGTATTGACGTCCATCGAACGACTTAGCCGGAAGAGCGCAGTTCAACCGAATGAAGCTCAGGAACGACGATGATGTGAAAACCATGATCTCGATATTTGGTCAGTACAAGACTAAAGGATCAATCAAATTGGACGCTTCATTAGTCAGATTTATTGAAGAAATTCAAAAAAGTTTAATCCAACCTAGAAACTACAAAGAGATCGGGGCTCTGCAGCTGATCTGTGATTTTTTATGTATTATTTTATTACATGTTTTGCGTTGTTGAATTATGTCTCTAATGTATTTGAAATTGTTATACTTAATGTATGTCACTGAAATTAAATTTCCTGTGTTAAAACTCTGATCTCTTCGTAGTTCATGAGCCGATCAAACTTTTTTGAATTTCTTCAGCATATCTGACCAACGAAGCGTCCAACTCGATCGGTCATTTACTATTGTACGAACCCCAGCCCCTACCCTACTATTTTTTTTTCTCTTTCCCCCTCCCCTCCAGTTTCCCCTCCATCAGCTTGCACCACTGGTTTAAGTTTAGGTTTTTATTGTAAATATATTGATATATTAATAAAATGAGAGTTTGTTTGTATCATTTTGTCCTTTTAATTTTGTTTGATTTACGTTTTTGTTATTTATATTTATGTCATCGAAATAAAATAAATCACAGTCTCTTTAAAAATCTGGGCAATGCATATATAATCCAAAAAACCGTCCTCGTGAGCTTAGCTCAGTTGGTAAGGACAATGCATAATATATGCAAGGTCTGGGGTTCGAACCTCGACCACCACAAAAAAAAATATAATCCGAAAAACCTAACAATTTTTTCGGATTATATAATCCGAACCAAGGGTATTTTTGAAAGAAAAAAAAATGACGCATGAAAAACTGATAGAGTGGAAAAGTAATGACCTTGATCTTCAGGCTTTCTTTATGGGGCTCATGGCTTTGATTTTGGGACTTCTTTGACATGAAGGACTAAACAAGTGTTTCTTATGACCCAAGGTTCCTTTAAGAACCATGGTTAGGCCAGCCGATTTTCTGCTTTGCAGGTGCAAATTCTTCCTCATTACGTAATCAGCAGAATTATGTTATTTACTACTGCAAAGTCCCTATCTGAAAAAGAAATCTAAATGAATAAACTAATTTATATTTTTACTACTAATTTTGACAAGCACATGGCAAACATGTTTGCAGAGCTCTAAACGTGTTTGTAGAGCTTATGGCAAACATGCAAGGTCTTGAGATCACTTGGATCTTTCTTTTTCATCCTCGTTTTCCACTTCTTCATTGCATCTGCAAGTGTACTATTGTAAGTGTGAATTATCACATTTCTGCCATATCTGCAAATGCAATTATCTCAACTACTATGGTTTTTTTTATTTAAGGACCACATAAACTAGACTAGTCTACATCAACCTTATAAGATTTGAAAATGGAAATGATTTCAAGCTTGAAAGAAATGTGATTTTCAATAGAGCAAGTTTAAAACTTAAGAGTTAATCAAAATAATTTTACATAGACTTGGTAATATAATCAGTATAATTTACTTGGTTGTGCATGGCATGTGATCTATAATAACATATACTAACATATCCAGATTATCGTAAAGTAACACATAGTTATGGTTATACTATTTGAGAGATATTTCAATCTTGTATGAAAAAACTAGTTCCCTTGATGTCAAGAATTCGTCATATAGTGGACCTATCAAATAATTTTAATTGCTTTTTAAAGATAAAGAAAACCCAAAAAAAAAAAAAAAAATCTTAAGAAGTTCAAGGAATTAAGATTTACTCTTCTCGTTATAGCATATAAATAAATCTCCCACTAGTTATATAATTCCTATGTATATCAAACACAAACGCATATGCATACACAATGTAGCTTGTGAAATACCCAACATTATAAATTACAAACAAGGTGATACAAAATTTGCAAATAAATGGAAAATAAACCATATATAGTTTTTTTTTGAAGCAATAAACCATATATAGTTTGAGTATTACTTCTACTCATAATTTCAAATTAGCATATGTTCCCAATTTTTTTATAAAGAAAACACAATTAACTAACCTATAAACACCAATACATTTAATAAATTTTTTTTTTTTCACTTGTTCAAAACTATATGTACTTATTTTAATTTCTTTACAATAAGTAATTAGGCTATGTTTGCTAAGAACTAGCAAATATATGATAAATTAGTTTATAACAGATAACCGATAAGTTAGCTTCTATCTTATAACAAATTAGTTAGGTGATTGATTTTGTAATATTTGGTAAAATTAGTTGTTAAACTAATTTATAAATATGAAATGATATAAAAAAATTAATTAATATTTATTTTTTTAATGAATATTACAATGGTAAGATTGTGACAAAAAATGATAAACTATAAAGTACTTTAATTAGTTTATCAAAAAAAACACTACAAACTAGTATTAAAAATGTATTTTTCAGTCAAATGAACTTATAAGACATAAACTATAAACTATAAGATAGAAAATATGTCTTGCCAAAACATACCCTTATTTTAGTTTTTTTTTTTAGGATACCCTTATTTTAGTTGAAAACTCTATAGATTCATCCTTTCATATTGATAAAAAAAAATTAACTAGAATTTCCGTCGGTGCAAAAAAATTAAACTGCTTTATTATAAGGCCCACACATAAGAATTCGAGAACCTAATAATTATTACAAAGCAATTGCTGTTTAGGGTGAGGCAAGTGATAGAGAGAAGCCAATTTTCTTCATCAACGTGAAAGTGATTTTTTATTTTTAAGAAAATTGATTGAAAAAAAAAGTAAAGTTTCCTACAAAAGCATGTGAGTCAATCACTAAATAGCTAGACAAAATTTTGTGACATCAATATAGCAGTAGGGACTCATAAAAGAAGAATTGAGTTTTATTGGAAACAAAAAATGGTCCCATATTGTGTTCCAAAATGTTAGTGAGTTAATGTATTTTACCATAAATTGGCATATTAAATTGAAATGTGAAAATAATAATGGTAAACTCATAAGTCTTATCACCATCATAAGCTGTATCCACTAACCCATGTTTTCTTAGATGCTATATATGCCAACAAAATAGACAGTCTCATTGAAACTATAGGTGTCAAGGCATATACATATATCACCACATATTTCCAAACTTGTCTCAAACTTTTCTTTGTGTGGTTAATTAAAGAGTGATCCTTTAAGCAAATGTACGGACACAAAGCATGATATGGGGACTTCTATATACCATTTTCTATGTGCTGTCTCTTGTAACCTTTGTGATGTTTTGGCTCCATTTTAAAAAAAAAAAATTCAACATCACCATCAATTATTGTCACTAAAAATGTTTCATAAATGTGCTTAAGTAAGTTGTTCTTCTAATTTCTTGTGAAAGAATCATTACCATACCATAATTTCTAAAGTTAAATTAAAGTTGTTTTATGTAATTTTGGTAAGTTTCCCACTTGACTACATATATTGGTTCAAGACATTGATGCTAAGCAAAATTCAAATAATCAACAAATATGAACATAATAAAAAAATTGGATTACCATAATTGAATTGATGAGAAAGTTTTAAATTGTGGTCTTCCACCAATTGCATTGCGGTCGTGACGCCGTCGTGGAGATTGATCTCAAATCACAATATCAAAAATACAATTATAGTTGTCGACTACAATTTAAAACTATAAAAGATACCGAGTACAATTTAAAACCATAAATGATATATAATACAATAAAAATAATCGGAAAATACATATAAAAACAATAACAAAATAATATGCTGCGAAAATAAAATATTTGGATTTTTTTTTGTAGTGGTCGGGTTCAAACTCCGAACTTTGTATATATTATGTATTGTCCTTAGCAACTGAGTTAAGTTCACGAAGAAAAATATTTCAGTCTTTTTCCATATAGGAAAGGAGTTCAATACCCAACACTAGAAACAAAATGAAGCTTATTTTGTGGAAACAAGCACAATAACAAATGGAGAATGAAAAACTTACATTACTTTGCAACAACCTTTCAACTTCCAATAGCATAATATTATAAAATGTCAAAATTTATTCTCTTCATTTGTCTTGTTCAAGGTTTCCTCTTAGTTAATAATATCACCTTGATCTAGGAGAATGCTAGTACTAGAAATTTGCAGCAATTATCCAATGAACAAATATTTAAGGTGGCAAGTGGTTAACCCTTGAAAAACATGTTACTATTGGTAGTTCTTCTCCAAAGTGCCGCCAACAAATGAGCCATTTTTCTTATGAAGATAAACCAATTCCACTGACTCATATACCACTCATTTTCAATAATATGAAAT
>Ga0099826_10001698_pt1 | contig 13529 bp, 9 predicted proteins | sample Mtrugardesep15_FD_76830 | JGI IMG/M metagenome (GOLD analysis project Ga0099826, IMG submission 76830) | Root nodule microbial communities of legume samples collected from California, USA - M. trunc garden sep15 | ecosystem: Host-associated > Plants > Roots > Nodule | place: USA: California... | reverse complement strand
TTACTTGTATGTTCAATCTTGCATATATAAATATATTTGTTTGCGACACTTTAACAAGCAGTCAATTAATGACTCTGTGGCCCAATGGATAAGGCGCTGGTCTACGGAACCAGAGATTCTGGGTTCGATCCCCAGCAGAGTCGATTTATGTTTTTTAAACTACATCTAAATATTTAAAAATTTATATTAATTTATAAATTAGTTTGAGGTAGTCAGAATGGCCGAGAGGTCTAAGGCGCCAGTCTTAAGAACTGGTCCTCGTGAGAGGGCGTGGGTTCAAACCCCACTTCTGACATTTTTCATTTTTTATATTTATTTTCCTTTTCTTGTTTTTATTTACATAACAAATAACCTATGTTGCCAAATAAAACCTTTGATAAGACATGACATAGATTTAAATGTAAATAGCACCACCATGTATCAATGATCAAAATTTACAACAAATAAACAACTACAGCTCACAGTCAATCCCATTACTTTGCTGCAATTGTATTCTGTCTATCATAGCCATATATTTTGATTCTCTATTTCACATACCAGATCATCAAGGTTATGGTTCTAGTACTTCTAGAATAAATTATGGTGTTGCTTGTCTTTATTGTCATATCTTTTTTTGAATTGTGGTGGAGAAGCTCACAGACCTGTGGATTGTGAAACTGTTACTAGATGGATGAAAAAGAAGAATTCTGATTTTGAGATAACTACTACCAGTACTTGGATTATTGCTAATTTGCTAACACAAAACCATGTTCTAAATGCAAGATACATATTGAGAAATACAACGGGTGCAGACCGCAGGCACGCACATGATATGCAAATGCTTTGTTCCTCCCTCCACGTTTAATCGCATTCAAATTCAATCGGTATTTTCTACAATCCTCAGGCAACTGCATTATGTATCATATTCTCACGGTCCATACAGTATTTATTGATACACTTGAAAACAAGGCCAAAAAGGAAAAGTCATTACTAAAAAATTGATTGAGAACACACCGGCACATGAAAATCATTAGCACTTCTCTTAGGATAAATAGCAGAGAACAAAGTGTATACCAATTCAAAGGAACCAATGATCTCAACACCTAATCCAACATCACTACTATACCCATCATCCTGGAGAAAATTAGCTCACATGCCTAAGCCTAAAGTGAGTAAATAACATTCTTTTGACAATACTTCATCTTTCACTTTACAACCCAAACAAAAAGAAAATAGTTGAAAGATTTCACAAGCCACCAATTTCAAAACCATGTCAAACTTTTTATCTCAAAACAGCTTATGCTATCTTCATCTCACATAAAACACCAAGAAGTATAGTTGTTGGCTTGCCTAAAAATAAAATTTAATAGCCGCATTAGAATTTTAGAGATTCGTACACCAAAACACACCTCCGACCAACCAAAAAATCGAGCACTTTCAAGTTTCAAACAATCAACTAAAACTTAAAATATATCATTTTACCAGCAATCAGAGAATCAACCACCGGATTATAGCACACATAGAATAAAAGGGAGAACTTCCATTACATGGACTGATCTTTTTACACCGAGAAAAAGATATATGATATTAATCGAGAAACCACTACTTTTGTCAGAAACTGATTTGGATATTTACTCTATTGTTATAGAAAGCATAACTTCAAAAAAAAAGGACGTTACTTGTGAAAAAATAAAAAGCAGAAGCTATACTTTGATTATGCAAAACCACATCAAATTATAGAAGTTATGCATTATGCAAAACCACAGCAGATTATATCGATCATTCACCATATACATCTAGAACAATACCTTTGCAACCAAAGTCTACACAATGTGGTAGAAAGAAATTAAGACGAGCACAAACTAAAAGAACACAAAAGTCGCAGCAAAAGGTGCTAAGCCAAAAGTAAGATAATGAAGCACACCAAAAACAAGGATAAGAGGGAATTTGAACATGAACTCTGTTTGCTATTCATCATGGAAGAGAAAGCTAAGTTATACTCAACAAGGATCTCCTAGCTTAAAGGACCTCTCAAGACATTATTAACATGCTTCCCCTAATAGTATAATAACTACCACTAGTAACATAATAACAGCCTAATAGTATTTACTATAAAGGTCTAACAAAAATCAAGCCAATAGAATGAAGGAATAGGATCTATACATCCATTTCATATTTTACCATTTCAGCTATATTTTTTCAAATTAATTTTTTTTCAAAGCTTGCAACTGCAGCCAGCAACTTCCACTCGTGCAACATGGACAGAGGGTCAGGGTTGTGAAAGAGTTGTGCATGTGCTCAATCAACAGTTGCATATATACTAGTTAGCATTCAACATGTATCCGGGAATTTATATTACAAGTATCAAGAATTTCTTCATGTTTTATAGAATTAGTAAAATATGTACAACAGTAGAGGAGTTAATTCACTCCATTTAGAAGGTACAAAATTTATATACATCAGCAGACAAATTTTTTCTTCATGTCACTCCATTACAAAAATAAAAATTTAGCTGACGTTAAATCGAAGGGTTGAGATTTTGAGGTAGGAGATGGAGGGGCTTAAGAGGATTGAAGTTCAAAATTTACTTACTTAGTGACATGCAGGATTACTTTCAGAAAATTATTACAAAATCATGTTTAACTCAAAAAAAAAAAAATTCATAAAATATGGCATGGCATGCAAGACTAACCATAATCTAATACGATAGAACAACGTAGAAGTTGTGCCTCACAAACTGATCCTTATCAAATGCATGAAACATATTGGATATGAAAGACTTCATAGTTCATACCCCTTATAAAATCACTCAAATAGGAAAACAACTAGTCACAAGAAAAGTTCAGTTTCCTTTTTACTCTAAACACTTTGACATTGCAAAAATATTTGACATCTACGAATCAATAGCATTAAACAGACCCCAAAAAATGCGATGATCTTTTTACTGACAAAGCAGTGAAACTACTGATAAACCAGCTCAAAAGATAGTGGACTGGAAGGGGACAAGATAAGAGATGATGAATGCCAAAAGAAAATGGAGAAAGATGGCATAGTTGATTCTTGTAGCAACTAAAAATAATCAGTTATATGTAAGAAAATAATAAAGTGGACACAATGCATGGTGCTAGCAAAAGCTCAAGCACACACTTAAAAAAGAGTTTTAGCAGTAAAAGGCATTATAAACCATCCAACAACTATGACAATTCTTAGAAGACATTATATCAAATTAAATTGTTTCAAGCAAGCCTTTACTAGTTTAGCACTTAACAATCCACAACTGGAAAAAAAAAAGCGAGGTATGCAACAAAGAAAATATTCAAGCTGACAACATAACCTGTATCCCTTATCAATCTCATTAATTTCATCAGTCATTGAAATCCACTTTGCTGTGACAAACAAACATTGTTCAATACTTCATGCCAACCTAGACATCGAATATTATATTTTGATAGAACCTAAATTTCATTCAAGTTTCAGGCAATCAATTAAAACTCAAAATATATCATTGCTTTACATTTTACCAGTATTCATATAATCAAAAGGAGAATTTGATTACATGGATTGATATTTTTTCACTAAGAAAAGTTATATAATATAACTCCCAAAAAATTCATACATAAAAAACCACTACACATTCTTCAAAAAAACATGGTGTATACATCATTATCAATATAATCAAATAAAATTTTACATGTTGTACTGCCCCCCCTTATGTATGAATATAATTTCAGTAACACTTGGTCCTTTTCAAGGCAGTTACTCTGAATTTTCATGGTCTCTAGTACTTTTGAATGGTGCATAATATATTCTGCAAAATCGAACTCATGTTTTGTGCCTTTGTAACCTCTAATGCGACATGTTTTGAGCTGTGATGAAAGACATTTTGGAACAGTGGGAGGATGCTTCCAAAAATTGTAACAAATATTCCCATCCTTCGCATTATCCTGTAAACAGTTCACATAATTTTTGTTTTCAGAAAATAAAATACGCGAAATTAGAATTGAAAAAGAAAGCAAATCCTAAACATCAAAACCTGAATGTTAAGATGTTGAAGTTTGGGGAAATGTGGAAGTATTCCTAGCAACGACGTGCACTCCATGTCGCAAAGTTTATCATGAATACTAAGTTCCATGTGCGTCAAATTGTAAAACATGGGAAGCCTTGTCCAAGAGATCTTTGACTGCATGAGTTGCACAAGACACAGATTAGAAATCAATACTCTCTTATTTTTTAATGTATATCAATATCAAAACTCTTAATTTATGGTTAATTATTTGACAAATTCTCACAGCAAAAAGCATAAATACAAGGACTAGTTATATCTTAAATTTAAGAAGCATCTTGAAATAAAAATAAAATGCTAAAACTGCCAAAAGATTTGGAACACATGATGCAGTATGAAAACATAATTTCTTTAAACAATTATTTAGAAGAATGATATTCATACCTGAACTACTTGCAAAACCTTTGCCTTACAAAGCAAAGTCATTGGAATATTCAAATCATAACAAATCCTCACATTGACCAAATTAGGTAAAGGATTAAGTTTTCCATCGGAACAAGCGACAACTTTGATACAAGTGATTTTGTATACAAATCTTCCAGAACAGGACATTCTGATAGAAACTTGACAATATATTTGAGATATGAAAGTAATTTTATCCAAATGAATAGTTTTGATACAAGGGAAATCCACTTGATCAAAATCTCTCATTTGTATGTTTTCCAACTTAAGAACTTTAAGAGTCTTATTAAAGACAAGAATGCGAGGAGGTAATTTGATTTGACGCTTTTTATTTGACATGTTGAAGTTAAGATTCTCGACTCCACAATGCATCACAAATTTAAAAAATTCTATTTAAAGTTTTTGGTTGAAGCAAGAAGATTCGCCACATTTGAAGTTAAAGGACCGGATTAAAATCTTTTTATCTCGCAACGAAAACAAGGTTAAGAAAAAAAATCTTTGAAAGCTGTTGAAATCTTCAAAGCTTTCGTGATCGAAGTTGAGGGTGAGGCCTAAGAGCCACACCGATTTCCATCTCTTTGAGAGGATGCTTGTGATGGAAGCAAGATTGGTTGGAAGAAAGGAGAGAATGTGGCAGAGTATCGAATCCGGAAAGTCGCTAATTCTATCCATAGTGGGAATTGACCTTAGGGAAGGCCTACAACAGGAAAAAGCTTGTGATGATAGCGTTGACTTATATTTAAAATATGGAATCAATTTATAACTGAGTATATGAATAAAATATAAAAAAATTGAATAAAAAAGTGAAATATTCTTTTTTTTAAAAAAAAAGTGAAATCTTCTATTGTCCGATTGACTATCAAAAATAAAAAAATAAAACAAAAAGATCTTCTATTATCTGATTAACGGTCAAAAAATACAATCTTACTTCATACCAGTTATTTGACATATAATCAAAATTATATCCTTTTTGTTTTTTGTTTCAACATTCCTTGTTCTCTCTTTAAAACAAACTGAAACAAATTTACTCACAATCAAAACAAATTTTTCTAAACAAATGTTTCCATAACAACTCACTTTCTACTTCTAAATATAGAGTTAAAAACAACTTCTTAATATGTAGGGTTAACAACAATCTCCAATAAAAATTGATAATCTATTATCAAATTATGAAACTTAATTGCAAGCAAAAACACATGTATGCCATATTCTAATCATTTAACACATTTTTTATAATTCTTTTGTGTATTTTTGTAAAAAAAAAAATCCCTTTTAGAGGGGAGGACAAAAAAATCCTTATTACCTCTAAAACAATCACTTTAAAAGTATTGTATCTAATTGTTACAATTTAAAAACTAAAATAAAATCAGCATCTACTTTAAAGAATCAAAGATTATTGTATTTTTTTGTTACATTTTTAAAAAATATTGTTTTTTGTAGAGAGGAGAGAAAATGAGTATCAAAAGATGGAGATAATTTTGTAAAAAAAAAAAAAAAAACCCTTTTATGTAGCTTCTTTTTAAAAGAACCTTTTTAAGTAGTTGTATCTAAACAAAGTAATTTTTCTTAAAGAAGTGATTTTAAATTTTATAAATAAACACACAATTGATTAAATTTTTGTGAAAATAAACGTATTTCAAATATTTAAATAAACAAAGTATTTAATTTTTTTTTGTTTCAAAAAAATCATTTAAAATATTTTTAAAATAAACATGAAAAATATTTTAAATAACCACTAAATAAAAATATTTCTTTTAAATTTAATCTAGACCGTGTATTTCAAATATTGAATTATTTTTTGTGAAAAATCCTATCTCTATTGAAAACGTTTTTTTAGCATTCCTTCAAAAAAAATATTGAAAACACTTTTTTTTTTGACGTATTCTATAGAAAAATTTATAATCCATTTAAATATCAAAGTTAATTTTGAATTAAATATAAAAAATATTTTGACTATAAATGTGAAATTAATTTTAAAATATAAATGTGAAATTTATTTCAAAAATATTTTAAATATAAAAAGCAAATGTACTTTAAAGTATAAACGTGAAATTTATTTTAAAAAATATTTTGAATATAAATATGAAATGTGTTTAAAATAATTTTCAAAATAAATGTGAAATATATTTTAAATTCCTGTAAACAGGATGATTTAGTTTAAATTTAATCTAGATCGTGTATTTCAAATGTTGGATTAATTTTGTTATAAATATTTTTATTTGCTGAAAATGTTTCTTTTGACATATTCTATTGAAAACGTTATGATCCATTTGAAATATCAAGTTAATTTTGAAATTAATATAAAAAATATTTTGAATAGTCTTTCAAAAATAATTTTTGAATATAAATACCAAATTTATTTTAAATATATTTTGAATTTAAAAATGAGATGAACTATACTATATAAACGTGAAATTTATGTTAAAAAATATTTTGATTATAAATCTGAAATGCCTTGAAAATATTTTGAAAATAAATGTGAAATATAATTTGAATTCCTCTAAACGATATTATTTTATTTAAATTTATTATAAATGTTGAATTATTTTTATGATAAATCTTTTTTTCTATTGTAAACGTTTTTTTACGTATATATTAGTATTCCTTTAAAAAAAAAATCAAGTTAATTTTGAATTAAATATAAAAAACATTTGAATTTAAATGTGAAATTATTTTAAAATATAAATGTGAATTTTTTTTTAAAAATATTTTGAATATAAATTTGAAATGTATTTTAAATTTCCTCGACAAGAAAAAAATGTCATTTACGTTTAAAAATATTTTTCAAATATATAGTCTTTCTTTCACTTTGAAAAGAATAACACAAAAGTGTACAATATGCTTGGTTGGACTTAGACATAGAAAAGATCAAAGCATAAGTGCTTTTGTAGGTCATTTTAATGACAAAACATCCTGAATCAAAAACTTGGATCCGCCTTTAGCTTCTCATGCATTTGTGTCAGGACTCAAAATAGGACCTTTGTTGATTCATTGGCAAGACAACCCTCAAAGACCTTTTACGGGTTGTACAAGTGGAAAGCAGGCTACTTCACCGTGGAAGATCTTGCATCAACAAATTGAGGCAAATGCAAAGCCTCCCCCACAAATAATGACCTACGTCAAGATAGAAGACACAATGATCGAAATAGAGATAAAGATGAGAAACATGAATACATACCCAACTTCTCCACTCAATGATAGACCTTGAAAGATTTTTCTAGGCCTATGATTCCAACCTTATCAATCTACCCCACCAAATTTAGACCAAACCTCAAGATCACACACTCTATTGTGAATACCATATGATACATGGTCACTGCATTAATGAACGTATCTACCTAAATACTCAAAGGGACATCAAGACGGGGAGCAACGTCAAACTCAAAGAATAAATTCTAGAACCTTTGAACCTCGTAAAAGGTCTAAGGTCATAGAAAAGACATAATCCATATAAACACAAAAGTGATTGAGTGCCCATGGCTAGCGGACAATCCCTAAGAACATGCAATGTCCACTAGATATCACCGTCGCAACGAGGACAATAAGGAGTCTCGATATGCATGCTATTGTAATCAATTTATCATGTTCGATAAGCCAAACAAAACACCTAACTCATTCCAAAGCTTTAATCGTCCACATTCAACCCCTACCATTTACGTTCAGATTGATGTTGAAACTTTAAATACACAAAGCATTGTAACCAACACTCCCACTTATACAGACTACTATGTCATCCCTTTGATCTCCCAGGGGAGGAGAGATAATAGCTTGCATTTTATGCACATATTCTAGAGGCAAACATGCTTCTAGCTCTTGAAACTTCCACTCACCATGCTCATCTAAAAGGTCTGACACCTTAACATACCTCAAACTAGGGGGAATGCTAACATCTAATTCCATTACTCTTAACCTCACATCTATCAAACTGGATAATCTCCTTCATTCTTCCCTCTCTTAACTTTCTATCTTTCCCTTAATTTCACTCTCTTTTGATTTTATTTTTATTAATTAATGAAGAGAGGAGTTTAATAGATATATAGAGAGAGAGAGTGAAGGAGTGGATTCATATCCTACCTCTATCAAACAATGGTCCCAAACAAGGACAGATTCACCGTTTCTTACCAACCAAAAAACCATGCTGCCAAGATTGGGCCATAATTGAACCAAATTATTCCACAACCGTGAATCATTCAACTTAGCCAACACCGTATCCAGCAGCAAATTATCTCGATCATATTTTCCTTTTAGGACATGACACCAAAGATCATTCTCACCGTTCCTCGACTTCCGAAGACAAGCAGTGTTCATTTCTAGTCAACACCATCGGTTGCACTACCTCATTCCAATAATCATGATCAATATGTCGTCTCAAATCATTATCACTATTTAGGATTTGATGTTTATCCAATTATAAAATTATTAGAATATAAAAATATTGAAAGTGACACTTATGATACTAAACATGCACAAATTAACATTTGTACACCGTAGTTTATAACATCAATAGGATTGTCTTCTTTTAATGACAATATGCCTCAAACAAACAAGGGATATTCACAAAAAAATGGGGATGTTATTGAAAGCCTTAACTCTCTAATCCATGCTCATTTTGCTTGAGGATGTAAATCATCAAGAAAGAAAAACTTAACATATTTTAATTTTCTCTTATCATAGTATGTTTCTAAAATCTTAAAAGATAACCTTGTACACGAGGTCTGTTAGCTGGTTAGGAGGAGGTAGCCTAGAAAAAACTAATCGAATTTGCTGCTCCTATTCCTACAATCCTAACCGAAAGTTGTTTGAAAGTAAATTAAAAACTTACTTCTATACCATTTTTATCATATAAATTATCCAAGTAGTGGTCTATCACGCATACATACTACACATATCAGTCGTTATAATACATTGCCATTGTTGTATTGTTAACATTTCCCCAAATATAAAAGAGAGAGGAACCAACTCTCACTATTTTTTATTTTTACTTTTGAAATATTCTCACTAACTTTGAAGAGCGGAAAAATTGACATGTGACATTTTTCAAGGATAATACTCATATCGGTAAAACAGTAGAATGTTTTATATAAATATATTTGTTTGAAACATATTAACAAGAATTGGTTTGTAGACTCCGTGGCCCAATGGATAAGGCGCTGGTCTACGGAACCAGAGATTCTGGGTTCGATCCCCAGCGGAGTCGTTTCTTTTTTTAATATTTTTCAAATTACGTACAAATATTGAAGAATATAAATAATTAGTATTTAACAAAATGAACAAAATAAAGTCAGGATGGCCGAGAGGTCTAAGGCGCCAGTCTTAAGAACCGGTTCAAACCCCACTTCTGACATTTTTTCATTTTTATTTTTTTATTGGTACTTTTCTTTTTCAGCTCACTTGGTTATTTGAAAAGCTTACTGGAAAGAGGTTTTGTCAGAAGAGCTTCCTGTATTGAATCCCCAAACACTGGTTGTAATTAGATCCGTATTGAATATCCTTCACTATTTGCCTATTTTTGCAATAAACTAGCAGCAAGCAAAAATTATATAAAAATATCTAAAGGGAATGCTATCTTGGGTTGATTTTTTCATTGTTTCTATTTTACTCTTAACAACTCAATTTTTTTCAACCTAAAATTCAAACTCAAATCCACAACATAAATATAGAGAATGCGAAATTCAATTTTACTCTTAACAACTCAATTTCTTTTCAACTTTAAATTCAAACACAAATCCACAACATAATTCTAGGGGATGTCAAGAGTGGATTCAAGTCACTGAAATCAGTTGAAGGTCAAAGGAAGACCCATCTCTTCTTGGTTTGGCCAACAAAACTAAAGGCTTACCTTTAATAATTCATGTACATAGATAGCAATTGTCAAATTAAATTATTTACAAGAGAAAAAAGAGGAATGTTTCTTTTCCTTCCATCTCTTCATTCTTTTTTGATTATCTGAGGGTTTTTTGCATCAAATGAAGCCAGATATACCAATGTTGTAACTCCAGTGAATAATAACTCAGTTTTAGTCTGCTTTGAACTCCTCATGCCTTTTTTAATGGAAATATTTGCTTCTCTCCATCCACCTTTATAAACCATGGAGAATAATTGGTGCGCACATCATGTGTCCTTAATCTCAGATTCAGATCCAACAGAAGTGGCCTTCAGTTCTGCCAATTTCTTCCGAAGATAAGCTTGCTTAAGTTTCTCGCGTTGAGCAGCTAACTGCTCCTGTCTGCGTAGTTTAATTTCGGAAGCCTTTTCTCTCGCACGACTGGCTTCTTCATGAACTTCCCTGCGAATCAAAATTTTTAAAAAAGACCAAATTAGCTATAGGCTCACAAATTCAACGAAGCAATTAGCCAGAATAATCATGGATAAAAAAGTTCAAATAAAGCAAAAACCTCAACCTCCCACTCCCAGAAAAAAGTAACAAGTAACAATAATAGGAAAAAACATCCCCAGCCCCATCTTCTTCATTCCATGCTTAAATGTAAAAGACGAACAGGACATTATTCTTTATATATTCTACAAGCTCAACCTAGAAAAAGTTTTTTTTGAAAGAGCAACCTAGAAAGAGTTGTTACTTAAATAGCCATTACCTACCTCAATAGGTTACAGCACTATATATTATACAATTCAAGCAATTTGAATTTAATATCACCATACCAAAAATTCGACTTAACCCAGTAGGCATTCAACAACTGACCCCTAGCTAAAGCCAAAATTAAAAGCTCTAGAAGAGTGAAAAAACGGGTACTCAATCACTAATTAACTATTGCACTACTTATGTGCCAATTCTAACAAGAAGGATACTTTACGACAATCTGAGCACTGTTGCCTTAACTCAACCCTATTTTACACTCCCAAACTAAGCACAAGTAGTTAAATATATTCTCTTTCTGAGAAATAATGTTGAGCAAGAGTCTAGTTGTTTATCATATCCCATCTGTGGATCAACTGGCTGACGTACTAATAAAGACCTTATCCACTCAGAGACTTGCTCCACATAGACATAAACCCTGAAGTGTTGGACTTCTTTGCCATGGTGTGTCCACCTTAAATTACGAGGTGGGTGTTAGAGAATTTGTAACTACTGTGTTCTACTGCAAGCTGCATTGCTCTTTGTTTCATTGTATTCACATAGATTATTTCTGCTGTAAGTTATGGTAACTTCTGCTTCTAGCAGCTTTTGCTACTTCTGTTAACCTAGGATTCTTGTAACTGGTATTAGTGAGAGTTAATTAATAAACTGATAGTTAGAAGCAGCGACCATTCTCACTGGACTTCTATATCGAAGTTCAGATTCTGCACCCTGTAATCTTCATTATCATCATTTTCAGAAATAAACTTCCAGATTTTCTTTTCCACTCTTTCAAACATTTTGTTTCACATTCCTTCCCCGTCAGACTGTCACCAAGTTTTACTTGTAATACATAGATTTGTCACTAAAATTGTTATCACAGTTGCCAAACAGATTTAGCTTCCGCATTGAAGCACAAGCTCCTCACAGAAATTTTGACATTTTTAACCTTGAAGCTTGAAAGGAAACCTCTCAAATCATTGCTATCACTCCCATATATAAAGCATATTTTGGTAATTATGCGCTCAAAATCGATTTTAATCTAACCAAACGACATTAATTCCTCCAAAATCACATTTCATACAATGTTTTCCAAACATAAAACGCATACTCCTTCAAGGCTCACATGCACTTTAACCAAAATCAATATCATCCAAAAGTTAAGTTTCCAAACAATCAAACTGACACACACACACACACAAAGAACCTTTGCATTGAGTCTATCCTAACTATATAGAACAAAAACATTGCACTTTCAACAAATAGCAAGTTATAAGGAGACAAATCGTGTACCTAACATTGCGCTTGTGCTCAGCACCGTCAACTACTTCAGCAGCTCGACCAAGCCCAACAGGTTTCAAGTTAAACAGCGAAAAAGCATCACCATCACCAGCACCACCATGTTCATTTTCTTGCAACACGTTGGGATTGGTAGAGACATTACCATCATCATGATCATCGCTCTTACGAACAAAATCAACACAATACTTTTCTTTATCCTCTTCATCAGACAATTCTCCTTTAACTAACTTATCATACAACTCAGCCTTCTTCTCCAATGCAGCATAGCTCACTGCTCCATCTTTAATAGCTTTCAACTCAAGCTTATCCCTAATCATAACAACAAACATACACACACAAATTAATCCCAATTATCAACAAACACAAATTCAATTAGGTATTTTTCATTCCACTTCTGGACCAGTCAATTGAAAAATAAAAGTGAATGAAAAAGAAAAACTGATGATTACTTGAGATCGCGTGCATCGACGCCGGAGTTTTTATTGGAGTAGGGACCTTTGGAAGTGATGATGTTTTTGGCGCGTTGATATTCAGCGTCGGTGCCTGATAATTCTCTGGACTTTTTGGAATCTTCTTGAGATTTGTAGAGTTCAGCTTTCAATTCGAAGATGGAGGATGCACCAACGCCCTCAATGGTTCTGTGCTTCTTTGGCATTATCGTCGATTCCGTTAGCCATCCTAGAGATTCCGTCGCGACTCTCTTCTTCTCCGACGGCACTTCCGTCCCCGTCATCGTTAAACCTAATTCCGGTGAATTTTCTCTCTTCCTCTTCCTTTGTTCTTCCGGTGCGCTCGGTTCGTTTCCTCAATTTTACACGGATGGAAGTGTAAATACTTTTGGGCTCGATTTAGTAATATCAATAACTTATTGGGTTAGTTTTGTAAATTTGTTCACTGAAATAAGATGCCTTTGATAAATACTCCATCCATATAAATCGATGTAACCAAGAAGTCAAATAAATTTTGTTACTTTTATGAAATTATGCGTGTGTTTTCTATAATACTCTTAACTATTTATTATTTCATTATATTTTTTCTCTCTATAATAAATATATAAGGGTATTATTGACAAGACAATAATTAATGTTGCATTGAAACTTAAAATATACTGTGAAACAAAATTAATCTTCAAAATGAATTTTAAAATGGAGGGAGTAGTTTTTTTTTAACCCTCCACTGCAAACTTTAAACCCCAAAATTTATGTTTTT
>Ga0099826_10001697_pt1 | contig 13532 bp, 10 predicted proteins | sample Mtrugardesep15_FD_76830 | JGI IMG/M metagenome (GOLD analysis project Ga0099826, IMG submission 76830) | Root nodule microbial communities of legume samples collected from California, USA - M. trunc garden sep15 | ecosystem: Host-associated > Plants > Roots > Nodule | place: USA: California... | reverse complement strand
TTTGTGGTTTTGAATTCGAAAGTTAAGGGAATGTTGCAATCCCACGTTTGATATCCTAAGCCTATAAGTCTTTCCTGTTGTGTACAAATGATGATAAGCATTAAAACTAGATTATTTGTTTGTGTGTTTACAACATTTTCTTTTTTATTTAATTTAATTATTACATACCTTGTTCAACATTGAATGATAATCCATTAGGTCCACGACCATTGATGAGGACTCCATCAGGTATAGGAAGCTTCTTTCCATTATCAAGATGGGCTTTCAGAGTCTGCATAACATACTCATAATGTTAATAAATTCCTTACAGATTACAGAACTGGGAGAATTGAAGTTGAATCACATAATCATTTAGAATGTGTGTTTTTTTTTCATCCGGTTAAAATACACAAATTTGATGAGTTTTTTGTTTTAAGCAACAAAAAGAAAACTTCATTTAAAATTTGATTAGATTAGAAAATTTAAGTCAAAATATAGTACTAACCCATAAAAGTTCAAGTAATTGATTTATTGTAATTCAAAGAGTATCATTTTGTTGGATATATAGGCTGTTTTTTTTTTTTGGTTACATATATATAGGCAGTCAGTATTAATATGTAATAGTAGTATACTGGTATAAGTAAACTTATACTCCCCAGTGTCCATGGGTTGGCAGCAGAGGTATCTTATGCAGAAGTCAATAGTATTTTATAGCCAAGAAAAGGTTTTTTAAATAATAATTTAAAAACAGTTTTTTTTTTTATAAAAGGAATTAACAAAAAGTTGATAGGTAAATTTTTTTTTTGGCGAAAATAGTGAAAAGTTACTAAGATTTTTTGCATGAATTTTTTTTGTCTGAAATAATAAGCATAACGAAAACAAATATTGAACCTGGATAACCATAGAAACTGTCTCGTTTAAAAACACATACTAGTACTAATTTGTTGTAGTCTAGCAACACACCATTTTTTTTTAACTGTAGCAACACATTAATAAATAAATACATATATAGAGCATTTTTATGCTTACGATAGTAAAAATTACACTCATAAACATGCACCGTTTTTTCTTCTTCTTTTTACAACAGTTTTGAGTTTTATAACTTGTAAATTCATGATTCAAAAAGACTCGATTTTCTCACAAGTTTATAACTTATAACATTTTTTTATAAGTTAATTTAAGTAGCTTAAAACTTATAGATTCAATACTAATATAGTTTTTCCTCTATGAGGATTGCAATACTAATATATTAAATTGACAACGTGTCGTCCCCGCTGTATTGCATTGAAAGTTCAAATTCAAGAAGTCTCTAATGAGTGATCACCGCTTGGCAAAGAGGCAATTAAATACGTTGTCAGATTGGATAGAAGAGGGTGTTATCCCTTGGCACACAACTCAAAATGGAATGAAAAAAACAAATGCAATTTGTCATGAACGAGTAATTGTGTTTGATTGCCGCCAATCAATCTGTACTCTGGTAAGAATATTTGGGGGATGAAACTGTAACCACTTCGTAACTAGCCAGCAAACCAGTTTCTAGTACTTCTAAATCTAAATATTTGATTGCGTAGCATTTTCCAATATCGAACGCGTCCTTCATTTTAAAAATGAAAGAAAGATGTGGTGGGAGTTGAGTGATTAGCACTCTTGTTTTTTCAGCTTGGAGATCATTTAATCATTCCTTACTTATGTTTCAAACAATCTAAGGTATGTAAAGAAAACCGTTTTTTTAATTCATACGCGCTTCTCGTGTAATTTTCCTTGTTGTCAATCAAGTGTGATCGTTCGATCGATACAAACATTCCACTTTCTTTGTATTTAATTTAAAAATCATACAAATAAATTTTTTAATAGTGTAACTTTCTATTAACATTTCTTCTCTTTAAATAAATATTATTATTATTATATTGTTTAGTGAATAAGTGAGTGAATATAAGAGAATAAAATGCTATGAAAAGAAGGCAACTTAATTAATTGTATCATACCGTATGGTTGGACTTGTACCAATCACCAATAAGGACGGTGTAATCTCCAGCTGGTTCAGGGAAAGGGACTGGAATTCTAGGTCTACTGAGTATCCTAATGCCTCCAAAACCACCAGCTGCTTTTTGAAATGCTAGAGATGGAAAGTAGTAAAAGCTTCCAATTTGATCCTTCACTTGAAGTATATAAGTGAAGTTCCTCCCTGGTGGGATGGGGCATGTTGTTCCAGAAACACCATCTTCGAATGAGTTCCTTCTCTGCTGGATCCCATTCCTGCAGTTTCATTCAATTAAATCCACATTCCTTAAATGGATCAGTTGGTGTCACATTGCCATATCTACAATTGCCCTTTGGGATCCAATTGAAGTAACAAAAAATCTACCACTAAATTCATGTAATAATATTTATTCAACTCACATAATACAAAGCTTTGATTAAATGTGCCATAAAATAAAAGTTTTAACTATGTCATTTTTGGGTACAATTATATGACATTTAATGGATAGTTAAATATATTTTTCGTTAAAAAAAAGTTAATTTTTTTTTAAAAATTACGTACTTTTTTTACAATCATAGAAAAATACTGTAATGGTAAACTTTTATTAACAGAACCCTCACTTATGATATGATAAGCTAAGCTCACGAGAACAATCATAACTGTTTATTTAAAAAGTTTATGAAAATAATTTATAAATTTAAAAGTTTTTTTTACAAATAATTTAAGTAACTTTTTTTAAATTAAAACATTTAAAAAGTGGCGCACGTGATTTTGGACAAACCAAGATGGAGTAGGTGGTAAGCTATAATGGATTCCAGCAAGCTAACAGCCAACGAAAATAGTAAAAGGTAAATTGATGATGATGAATCATGGATGGGACAATAACGTAAGTATTGCGTTTTTTTCAACCTTACAATCTTACATAACGACCAACTTCAACAACTACTTCTGGAAACTTTACTCTCTTCAATTCAATTTCCTTTTCTCCATTTACTAGGAGTAGTTTCTTCTACCACATAATTCCGACAATATGCCATAATGGTTGCTTTCTTGTTAGTCCAAAATTATGAATTAGATTATAACTCCCAACTAGTAACATTAATACCTAATTCCATTAAGTACCATGATCATGTGCTTTTGCCTTTTTAGAAAGGAAAAAAATGTGACAAAAACAATATTAATTGATATATGAAAAAACAAGTGAACCAGATCTGGATCCGTGTCTAGTGTCCACACATTTGATCCGGCACATGGGAGACTTTAGTGCTGCCATTATTCACTAGAGTCATATAACAAACATCCAAAGTGGAGAATTGCCTTTTTTATTTTTATAGATAAATGCAACCCACATCAGCATCAAACATACATACCCTTAAGTGTGTCAACACTAATCACATGATTATTTGGTTTCAATTAACTTTTTGTGCTTTGAGTTTTATATTGTTATTTATAAATCTATTTTAAAATGCAAGATTGAAATTGAGATTGGTAATAATTTAAATGTTTGAACAGAGAAGAAAGAGCTTGTACCATGAGATGAGAAAGGGTTCATTCAAACTGTTGAAGACATTGATAATGAGGTTGTCGTTTGTAACAGAATGAATGTCTGGACCAGGAAATTGGCCATTGATCAATATACCCTGTAAAAATTAAATTAAAAAAATGGAGTTAATCAATGTTATGAAATTGAAACATATAATATAGGAAGAAAACAAAAGCATGAGAAAGTGAGATTGAGATTTGATTTGAAATGAAACACACGTACCCTTTGGCGAACTCCAAGTGGGTAAATGTCACCGTAAGTAACATTCCAGTTGAAGAATTTATAGGGATCTTCAGCTGAAGTAATGTGGAACAAAGAAGTAGCAACACATAGAAGCAAGGCTCCAACAGCAGTTAAATTGAGAGTCATTTTGCTCCCACACACTTAACTAACAAAAACTCTTTTGCCTCTCTACGCGGCAATGCTTACTCTAAATAGTTGTAAATGTTAATTGGAGAGAGAGAAAAATAGACTTTAAAAAGAGGTGGGGGAGGGGTCAGAAATGATTAGGGAGGTGCGGTGCAAGAAGGGAAGGGAGTGATGTGTACTGGTATGGAGTATTAAAGTGTGAAAAATGTTAAAATAAAAGAGAGGGAAAATTGAAGGGAATTCATTTGGAAGGATATACTATTGGACAATGATAATAATGTTTTTGCTTCAAAGGGTGGAAATGAAATGGGGAGTGTCGGTCGTGGGGTCCACAGATGAAGGTTAATTATAGTGGGTTTGTCTTCCACATGGCTTTCCTTTTGGTGGTGTCTTACAACCTGCAACTGTGGGTGACTAGGTGGGGAAATGTTTTTGTTTGTTTTCATTCCTACGGGCGAGGCACGGTGATTCGCTCACACATGTGACCTCTTGTATCAAAACAACTCAAGAGAAGCCTCGAAGGCCACTTCTCTGATAGTTTTTTATACTCACGGTATAAGTTTACTTAAACTACTCTTTTTAAGAAATTTATTGACATTTTTCTTTAAGTTTGTAAATGAAGTGACAAAGGTATAACTGCGAGGTTTCGTATTCGAACTTAGATAAATATGTACAACCTAACAACACGAATAACTGAGTTAGGTGTTACAAACGGTTTAATGATCTATTGATATTTTTAAATTTGCATTACTTTAGTTTAGGTTTAATAGGTTCTCTCATCGGTATAAGCATTACTAATAGAATGTGAATATCAAATACTCACTCTGATCCCTATTACGAGAAAAAAAAAATTACGTTTTAAATTCATAGAATAATTAACGTATTTAAACTTATACTACCTCTGTCTCTAAATATAAGACCTTTTTAAAAAAAAAAATTGTCTCTTTTTATAAAACCCTTATGATATCTTCAAGTACATTAATTAATTCTTTACACACATACCCTTATTTATTTATATTTTTTTCTTCAATCAACATTAGATACTATATTGAAAACATACACTAACTCTCTCTCTCTTAAATGATAAAATTGTAAAAATAATAGTAATTACACACAAATTTATTACCACTTTCAATTTTCTTAATTCCCGTTATTTTTTCAAAAGGGTCCTATAATTAGGGACGGTGGTAGTATAAATCATGATAGATTTTTTTACTACAATCTTGTACTGTGTCAACTTAATGTATGCATATGAACTCTATTCAATTTATTCCTCTCTTTCTCTTTCTTATAGCTGCTTGTAAGTTGTAAGGATAAGGATCCATTTACCACAAGATTGCCCAGCATTTGCTAGATGGCCATAGCATAAATTAGACCTTCTAAACACACTACGTGCATATTTGGATCGACCGACAGTAAAATTATGCTTTGAAGCTTTAGAAAAAAAACATGTGATCCCACCATAGTTTAATCAATCAAACTCACTATAATTGCCTAATTACAAACATGCAGTGATTCGTCGTTATATGCCATCAAACTTGAGTAAATAGAGTATTATTTAAAAAAAATTCCTGAATGCACATGTCCAGACCGTGTGAACAAAATATTTACAAGAGCTGACACACGTTGTCAGGAGTTATTCTGTATCCAAAAACCAATGGCGACTGCTTATTACTCATTAGTGAAAAATAAGCATACAGCTAACAATGTTCCCGTGATCTTCGCAGTCAAAGTGTCATTCATATTCATATAGTCTTCTTACTTTTTATGCTGGAGTCCGACCATACACATTATACAAAGATTCATGCTAGACACCCCACACTATTATTGTTTTTTATGTTAAATTGTTTCTTGTCAAATCACACTGACGATAAATTTTCTCAAAACCGCATGATAACTTTGAACTGCATAATTTGCCAAAAAAAAACTTTGGACTGCATAAAGTAAAACTAAGTTTGAACTTGATAAATTAAAATTACCATATTTCAAATCAAATTAAGGATGGATTCATCCTTGCTCGTGCATTATAAAAATAATATTCCTTCAAATCTAAACTTTCCATGACAGGAGATTTATAGCAGCAAATTACTACCACACTGAAATCTTTAATGTTCATAAAAATATTTGGATAACCACAAGTCCACGACCCACAGCCTAATGTGAATGTTTTTCAACCATAAAATGTGGGAGTAAATAGGGGTTGATGTGCACCTAAAGACTTGATATAAATCTGATTTTTGCTTTGAAGTGACCCTACCACAATTATCAAGGAAAAAAAGAACAATTCAACATTTTTTTAAAATTTAGCTATTAACCGAGTGTCCAACACATACTCAAACAAACATGCACGGGGATTCAAATAAACACAAGGGGAGTGGCGATCCAGGTTCGAACGCAGGATTCCACATAAAATGTCCCTACAACCAAGTCAAGCCAAATAACTAAGTTGTGACAAGCATTTAGTATATCACAAAATAAATCATATAGGTGAAATAGTTATAATTGAAAAGAGTTTAAAGAATATACATTACAAATGTAAAACTTTTTTGCACATTTATCTAATCAAGATTTTCTCACGTAGATGTTTTTTGAAACATTTTAGAAAATAATATAGTAAAGTGGTATTACAATGAAATCCGATAGATGATTGGGGAAAAAGGTTTTCCACAGGCAATGTATAGTACTTGAACTATAGAAAAAGCAAATCAAAAGTAAGAGACAACATGATTTTTGTCTAATTCCCTGTTTGGTTTAGCAGTGCATGAGCGAAACATGTGTCTCAAAGATCAGTGGTCGTGAAAAGGCAGAAGCTGGAAAACATAGCTTATGTGGTAACGTGGTTTCCTACCGTGATTTCACATGTGCCAACACCATACCAAACACTCGATGAATAAAACTAAAACAGAGAGGTCGATACCTTCTTCATTTCTCAGAAGAAATGGAAGACTCTATTTATGAGAGAGAAAGACAAATGTGAGATTAGAAGGAGCAAATTTTAAAACTACTTGTATACATGGGTCTCTTCAAACTTTCTTTATGCCTTTATCTCGTCAAATGGAGCCCTCTATTTCTTATGAGAGGATCCCAACCCAAAATCGAGTATAATATATAGAATGCAACTTCAGTATGATACACATTAATCCTACCTTACAGGTAGAAATTCAGAAACAAACAGTATAATAAGTCTCACATTTCAAATACCTTAGATCAATCATACAAATGATGAGGAGACACAAAGATATGTCAATCCTAGAATCCAAGTAGGGTGGTTGAAGCAAAAAACTTCAATCGTAGTTTGAAATAGAAAAGTACCGTTCAAGTTTAAAAGAAAATTTCACAACAGTATGTAAGAATAAGAATACAAATACTATGAACAAAGCTGGGGGCGACTGTCATTATAATGTGGTGATCGTGTAACTTCATATGGGTATGTGTGGAGAATAACCACATAAGCAGGAGTAAGAAGAGTTAAACAAGTAGATGATAGTATAATAGTCAGAGATTAAGGAAAACCAAAGAAAACTAAAGCCAAATATTAAGAGATTTAGAAGTAATCAAGTAAATGATCTAATGCACTTTGTAAACTTAATTCAGTACCTAATATTGTGACAGTTGATTAATCCATGTAGTCAACCTCGCCCAATAAAAAAACATCTAATTGTTGTCGTATATTTAAGAACATAAAATTTAAGAACAGACAATTAAGAATACAAATATTAGGGAGAAAGCTGGGGAGACCGCAAATAAAGAAAAGATGGTAATCGTCTATATGTGAACATAATACATGACGTAATATTTAGAAGTAAACAGTCTATTTGTGAACATAATACATGACATAATATTGCAAAGTTAATCCACAAAACCAACCTCATGCAATAAAAATAAGTATAAATTTATTACCTACTGATTAATTGATTAGTATTTTTATTTTTTATTCTTTAACGAGCGTCCTTATACTCTAAGTGGGTCATCTCATCAAGTTTAAATTGAAATAAGATCTACACTCGTACAAACACTAGTGATTAGGGGCATCCAGAAAACTTTTGGATCTCAAATTTACCTCCAAATTAGTGGGACTGCAAACCTTTTCAAAATACAATCATGTTGTTAACAATTAACATAACTAATAACCTATTACAGTATTGCTCAAAAAAAAACCTATTACAGTAATACACTAATATGGTATACCTAATGCTAAATAATTTTTTATACAGTTTAAACAACATTTTTATCCACATAACACATGTGTATCAGTTTTGGTCTTTAAAAAAATAAAAAATCGTCCATCAATAAAGCCTCCTCTTTATAAACTGTTATCAAGAGTCTTATCTATTCAATGTGGGACTTGGGTTTTTCCCAATACAGGGAGGGGGAGTGGAAGAAAAGGGGAAGAAGGAATGGCAGGGAAAGGAGTGAGATGGGGTGGCAGGGGAGGGTTTTGGGCTTTTAACTACGTAAAAAAACCTCATTGAAGTGCGTGTCTATAGTGCCAAGTGACCATGTTGAGGAGGAATTCTGTGAGCCACATTATCACATAAAAAACAATGATGCAGCACTAGCCATCCCCGACAATTAAATTTGAAGGACCAGAATCAAATACAGGGTTATTTAAGTCCTCCTAGTACTAACAAAAGTGAATTTGAGGTGAAGTGATGTGCTGTGTGTGCAACCATGTGAGGACATTTGGTAATGGAAAAAGAGGCATTTATCATGCCAAACAAATAAACCATTGGCAAAGGCAAAGAGCAAACTGACCAAATCAAGAGTGTAGATTCATTTTGTTCAAAAAAAGAGTGTAGATTCATTTATTTATGGTTTCAGGGTGCAAAGGAAAAATAGTTACAAAAGAAAACTATGATAAAGATTAAACCAAATCCAGAAACATTAAGAGATAGAAAGGTCAGGGAGGAGAACACTTGAACCATTCAAAATATTTTATTCAAGTACTTGTGGTTCTCACAGATGGACATATTCATTAATGTATCCAAATGCTTAATTAAGTTCACAGATATGAATGTGGATTAGGGATTCAAACTAGGACATAGCCCAAATAAACTCAGCAACTGCAAAGGTTACAACCATGTTGCCATAGCACAAAATAAAACAAACTTGGTATTTGCAAACCTACCAATGATTGCATAATGAAGAAACTAAGTGCTGTTGATGTGCAGTGGAAGCAACAATGATTTGACACCAGAAATTAAGCAGCACCAACAAGGTCACTTAGGGCCAGCTTGGATTGGTTTATTTGAGCTTATCCACTAGCATAAACGCCTGAAAGACTGTTAGGAGAAATTTTGAAAACAGCTTATGACACGTTCATAAGCTGTTTTCAACTTATTTTCATAAGCTCTCCAAGATAATTTTTGAAAACATCTTATAGCTTGTAGCTTATACAAAAAATAATTTTATTTTATTTCATCTTTTGTTATAGAAATAACTTATACACAGATGCTTATCATGATAATATAAATGTAAAGATCGAATTACTAAATGTAAAAATTCATGAATCTGCTAGGTTTCAGGACACCTACAACCCTCGTTTCTGTTCTTCCTTTATTCCTTCAGACCGAAAATTACATTCAAATTCAATACGAATTTTAAGTCACCCACGCTTGAAATACAAACATCGAGCATCCTAAACAAGAAAACTACACTATATTCCTAGCACTTAACAAAGGCTAGTATTACTCAAAACCCTAGTTTCCATTATCAGTTAATATGACAGCAATTTAAAAGGTGAAACAGAGAAATCATGTAGCAGAGAAAAAACTCACGGGAAGAAGAACAATTGCTATTCGTTGAAGAGACTACGAAGGCGAGAAGCGAAGAGACCAGTGGAATCTTGAGAAGCTTCATGAAGCAATGAAGTCTTGATATTTTTCATACGATCGGTGAGTGAGTCGTGTTCTTCCCTCAGATCATGAGTATCCTCTTGGAGTCCATGGATTCGGTACTTTTGTCCCAAAGATTTCATGCTTAAGAGAAGAATTCCAGTCATTGCGAAAAGTTGAATGAAGCTGTCTTTTCGTTTCATCGCGTTCGCAAAAAAGCTTAGCTTCTTCGAACCAACAGCACCGGCGGCATTCGGTCGGACTGAGGAGGAGGAAGACATGGTCACACCACTTCTTTCACTGCTTGTTGTGATTCATCGCCAGCCACAGCTCGATGAGTGAGCGTCTATATACTGTTATAGCTTCAATAAAAACCTCAATATTTTTTTTTTAAGGAAAACCTCCATACACCCTAAAAATCGACTTTTAGATACATTTAATTAATAAATGTATGTGGTCTTTATTATATGTCTAATAAATAGATTTTTTTTTATATTAGTGATCGGAGGGTGTACTTTTTATAAAAAAAATTAGGCTTCATATTTAAGGGCGTAAGTGGTTCAGACAAAGCGAACCGAAATTCTAAACCGAAAAAATATTGACCTTGTTTGATGTTGAGATCTAACGAATAGATGGATCGAACTGAAGCCTATTGCACCCCTCCAATTTACCAATATCATTCCTTCTTCACCTTACACACACTTAACTAAAGTTACCTCATTTCGGTGGTACTTGAATACCATCATCTAAACCAAACCTAACAAAAATTTATTCTTTTCAAAGGAAAAACTTGAATGTCGGGCGAATCCTTGAGTCATGTTGTTTGGCTAGTTTGAATTTGCCGCATTTAGAGGTAAGATAATTGTTGTAGTTGGAAGATGCATTCTCGAATATAATTTAATTTAATGTAATGTAACTTTCATTCGAATTTATTTAATACACAATTTTTATTCAAATGCACGCTGAGTTTATTAGTATTTATTTATTCGAATTTACGCTGAGTTTATTTGTTCATTTTTTTTTCGAGTTTATTCATTACGCTACATTTTTTTCGAGTTTATTCATTACCTTACTTTTTTTTGAATTTATTCATTACGCTACTTTTTTTTCGAGTTTATTCATTAAGCTACATTTTTTTTTCGAGTTTATTCATTACACTACTTTTTTTTCGAGTTTATTCATTACGCTACTTTTTTTTTTGAATACATAATTATAAAATAAATGCAATAAAAAGGAAAGGAGTTCAAATTTATTTATTCAATATTTATTTATTCAATACATAATCATAAACATAAAATAAATGCAAATATAATACAAATAAAAAACAAAATTAATAAATATAACTCTCGTTTTATTAATATAATTCAAACATTACAATAATGAATACATAAATTTTATTTGAATTCACTAATCTACTTATTATCTTTTTACTCTTTTGAGTAAAAAGTTTTTTTTACCCTATTCAGTATATACCAATAACTTTTGGGGAAAATAGTGATCAGTCCTATTGGAGAAAAAGACATCAAGATCCCTTGAAGTAAATTTAAATTTGGTTCCTTTTATAACCCCATGATGAATCTTTTTACCCACGATAAAAAGATTTCGGGAGTAAAAGGAAGCAAAAATAATTTTACCTCAAGGGATGATGTCTCCCCAACTAGATCGATCACTATTTCCTCCAAAAGCTACTAGTACATACATAAAGGGGTATAAAAGAGCCTAGGGAGACTAAAGAAACAAAGAAAAAATAAGAGAAAGAGGGGGAGAGAGTGGGAGGAGATAATGTGACGAAAAGAGGAAGTTTGTGAGGATATTTATAGGTAAAAATGGTAACCTAGGTTGTATTTATCATAAATATGGTCAAAAAAACGTGTAAAAATGGTAAAAAAAACGTGTGAATTGAATGTTGAAAACCTGACCAAAGTGAAAAAACGTGTGTTCTTGAGTTTTGACCTCCGGTCAATTAGCGTGAGTTAACATGCAACTTAAGTCACGTAAGGGTATTTTCGTCATTTCACTTCGGAATGAGCAAATACATTTGGGTGAGCAGAATTCGGTTGATCTTTCTAACTAACCACATTCGTTTCTGGCTTTGAAAAAGTCGCCATAGTCGTCGTTTTGATTTTAGAGAGAGAAAATCATCGAAGAGTTTGTGCTTTAGAGAGAGAGAGGACCCAGGAGCAATACCATGATAACGCGATCGAATCTTGCAGAACAGCTGCGAGATTATCAGATTCGATCCAAACATGACTGGGCCTCTGTCTCCTTCTTCTCTTCTACTTCTTCCAATATCACCAACACTTCCAAGTATGCCAATTCAAACTCTATTCATTTTAATTACCCAATATGATGAATATTTCTCTTGTTTATTATGCCAAATCAAAATCAAACCACCATTTATTTTATTTTTTTATTTCCATTTTTCATTAACCTATCCGTATCACAAATTTGACATGGACTTAATTTGATTTTTATTCTGATTTTGATTGCAACGTTTTATTCTTCCTCTGAAATAATTATTATGATGGAAATTACGATTGTTAGAAAGTATTTTATAGAATAAATTTGTAGGCAGCTTGGTTTTTTGGATTGGTATTTCAACATCGGTTTTGACTTTTAATTCATATTATTTCATATTTATTTCCTTTTGTTAGAATGTTAGTCATAATCTTGGATGTGAAAATTGGCTTCAATTATAAGATTCATTGATTACAAAAGCAACATCAGGGCATGTTAAGTTCCATGTTTTAGCACAATTGTTTAGAATGTCTGAATGAGAGATATTTGTTACAAACCAAAAGTTTTCTTGGTATCACTAAAATCAGCAACTTAAATAATTATACTTTATTATTTTTATCACATGGAACCGGATAATGGTGTGTGTTTTGTTCGCTTAATGTGTTTATTTTTGCATAAATAATGAAAAAGAAAGATGAAATGTGCTATTTGCTTGGATTGATTACTTTCTAGTGTAGTTGTTTACGGCAATTGATTTCAGGCCTTGAATTTCTTATAAAATACTCGCGGTGTGGAGTATTTCTTGATGTCTTTTAATTAATGCTTTTTGGGCTGCATCATACGATGAATATTGATGTTTTTTTGTTTACTCTTTGTTGTGTTGCAGGGTGGATGTGGTGGTCTTTGTAATATGGGAACTTGTTATATTAGCTTTTCTGGTTTTTTCTGTTGTTTCTTTGTACTTTAAGCACATCCAGCTCGCTTTTATATTGGTATGCATCACAGTGCTTTTGCTCTTATGCATGAAAATTACAAAGCAAGTAAGACTGGCAAGGAAGAAGAAACGAAGGATGCTTCTTCCATTGTCCATGTAAAGTGGTATCAACTATCAAAGATTGATCTTGGGTCTATTTCCTTTTCTCTCACCGCCTTTTTTACTGGAATTGGATCTCGGACATTCATGAGCATTTACATTGATCCAGCTTCTCATTTGTCATTGAATCATGTAACTTCTGATTCTGCCTAACGCAAGTTGACTAAAGAATATAAAGGATGTTCTTACATCCAAACAAGCTTATCCAGTTGGAGGTGGTGTAACTTAATCGTGCCAGGTTCTTGTCACATATATCTATATGTTTTGCATTTCTTTTGTGTGTGTTGATGTATATGTAGTACAACTGATGCAAGTTACTATGAAGTTTTTGACCCTTTACGAACTTATATGTGAAAGTTCGAATACTACCAGGCGAACTCTTGTGTAAAGACAGCATAGAAGCAAGTAGTTTTAGCTGTGATAATATGCAGAAGGTGCTTAATTTTTGGCACATTCCACATATTAACTTTGTTGTATTTCCACACATTTAACATG
>Ga0099826_10001696_pt1 | contig 13538 bp, 9 predicted proteins | sample Mtrugardesep15_FD_76830 | JGI IMG/M metagenome (GOLD analysis project Ga0099826, IMG submission 76830) | Root nodule microbial communities of legume samples collected from California, USA - M. trunc garden sep15 | ecosystem: Host-associated > Plants > Roots > Nodule | place: USA: California... | reverse complement strand
TTTACCCGTAGCAGCCTTGGTTCTTGTATGATTGTAGTTAGTGCACTAACTTTAACATTCTTATAAAAATCTGTATTTGGAAAATTGCTTTCTTTTTTTATTATGGTAAATTACTATTTGGTTCGAGTTTATCTATGACAAATTTATTTTGCATTTTCTGGATTTGTCATTTGTCGTGCCTTTTTCTTGTTTGGGGGAGATTTCCCTAGTTATTTTACTGGATGAAGAGTAACTAGATACACGATCTCTTTTTTTGCTCAAGTATACAACTTTTTAAGTTATTTTGTGAATTGCTATCCTCTTGTAATTCGTTTTAGTTACATCGGTAAAAAAATGTATTAAAAATCAGAATTTTGAAGGTTTGCTATTAACTTAAGGTTTGGATTGGAGCAAATGAATTGTGAGATTTATCAATTCCCAAATTGAATGGACAAGCAAGAAACTGTTTTTTTGTTGGATTGCTTTTCCTTTCTTAGTGGCAATGGCGTAGTGAAAAAAACACATCCAGTGCTGCAGATCTTTAGCTGTTTTGGGGAGCATGCTTAAGAATCATAAGCCTTTGAATAATGAATGTGCCACCAAATAAAGCTTTTGCTTCATAGATGCACACGCCAATATTTATGATGCAAGTCCTTAGATTTGATAATGACCTCATCAAGAATCTACCTCACTTTCTTGTGCAACAAGGTAAAAAACGTATGACAAAGATAAAAGAGCATGACCATCATCTTAAAGCGATAACAACTCCAAACGACGCTAATAAAAGAAAATGATTTCTCTCCACCAGCAAAACCATCCAACATCTTGAGAGAGAGAGAGAGTGGTATGGTGATAAGCGGGTGATATAAAGAGAAAAAGTGAGGTGTTGAATGTATGCATATAGGTGTCCAAATATAAATATTATTTAAAAAAAATACTCTTCCTACATGGTGTTTTAAGATGGTGTTGGTTCGACATTTGGTGTTTGGGGTGAGAGAGTTACCGAATTGAGTGATAAAGGGGTTGAATGTTTCATTCTCACCCACAACATAAAATTGACATGTATTAAATACTAAGTTTGTCAATATAACATGGTTACATTTCAAACATGTACACTAAAAGTGATTGTTAACCTATGAACAAATCCTCACAAATAGTCTATTTAATATCTAAACCAATGTTGCACGACATAGGTTCTTGCATGATGTGGAGTGGAGTGTGGACTACTAGACCACACCATCCGCTATGAACAGAAGAGATGGTCACCAATACTATTCATTATTGCACGAGGAACGTACATGCATTAAAATGCATGATAAAACTCAAACAATTTAAATGGCTGAGTAGCACGTTTGTCTTAAATTTATATGTCCTCCAAAACCAATATTTCATTGTTTACTTTTTTTTTTTCTTTCTGTCGGCTATTATTAGTGTCTTTGAAATTTTTGTAATCTACCATACTCTATCTTTCAACCACCAAAAACTTTGAGGTAAAAGGTAATGGAGCATTCAAACTTTTCCCTCTCATAGGCACACACATATGCATATGCCATACTCAAAAACTTGCACTCAACACGCAAAACCAACGTGCACTCATACAAATCAGCAATTCTACGCAATCGAAAAGGGATCAAATACCGTACATTATTAGAGCAAGCCCGTAAGCACATGGGACCCAAATATTCTCAATCCAAACGGACATAGACATTAAGATGGCTTGTGATTATTTCCTTGTTACAGTGTAAGTGAACCTCAAATCAACAAAGAGTTTGTAATTGTTGCCTTAAAGCAGACAAACATATATGATTCGTTTTGGGTTCCTTAGACATTGCAACTTTGATTTTTTTGTGCATGTATTGTAGTACTTGCATGATGACTGATGAGGTATGGTATGCCGTATGGTCTGGCATAGTGTTCCTTTTTTTGAGACCAAAACATTAACTACACACATTGGTCCTTAAATAATTTCATTCTACCTCATTCATATCTCTATAAAATTGCAACGATATTTAGAGCACATTTTTCCCAGCAAAAGTTAAACTTATACTTCCACTTTCATCAAACTCGAGGTGTAATGGTTTATATAGGCTGAGAACTCCTTGTTGGAGAAGCAGGACACGTGCAACTCTGTTGTGTCTAGAATGCTTATGCCACCGAATCATTTGCATGTGTTCTGTTTCTCCAAGATGGGTTTCTCTCCTTGTCTCACAGTTGCTGTCACTTTTAATTACTCCTCGGTCTCATGTAAATATATCTCATATACACTCACTTGGTCGCATATTATATGATGTTTTAACAAACAAACAAAAAAAAAACTAATTTGCTACAATTTAACTGTCATTTCAATTTTCACACCTCTTTTTTTGGCACATTGTGATGTTTCTTGACATGAATGATGATCTCGATGTTTGTGAAAGAATACTTATATTTAGACATTCTTAAATTTTCAACGCTCATTTTATCTTCATCTCTCATTTCATATCATATCATCAACTTATCACATATATTAATATATTACATCTTATCTCTTTTTTCTCAAGACATAGATTGATTGTTTGGGTGTTTAAAATTAAAAATCCTATGTGAAATGACACGAAGACTTTAATTGTGAGTTAATTATGCTTTTACATGTAAGTGGCGTTACTATACATTGAATTTATAGATTCATGAATTATATGAGAAAGTATGGTCATATATTTAGGAGGTTAATAGAAATAATAGTAACATTGATGAAGTAACCAACAAGGTATCCTACGGTTTATCAAAATGAACTTTCATTCTATGTGCGAAGGGAAGTGGTAAGTCACTGGCGAGTGGGAACCAACATATTACTGACAAGTTGTGAGAAGGTTTACTTGCTAAACACACCAAACATGACATATTTAAATTATTTTATCAAAATCTATGTTACTGAGATTTATATCTCCCTATGTTTGGGTTGATATTGGAAAACTGAAAAGTAGTCAGATTTGTCCTCCAGTCGCCCAATGCAAAATAAAGTCAAGAACTGGATCACAACATGAGTCTTACTAGAAACATAGTTGATTGGTCAAATGTATATCTCCTAAAGTTTATAAATTAAGAAATTCTCGATGCGAAAATCCTCGATTATCTTAAATTTTTTAGTCATGTCGTCTTTTAACTTAGGCATGCTATTTATGATGTGTTTGGTTTTATTTTGAACGACTTGATTACGTAGAATTGATTTTAGTTAAAAGCGAATGAAACTGTAATGTGATTTATCATTGGATACTTTCATTGAAAAGATGATTTTAGCAATTTTTATTGTTTGAATAGTCTGGACTAAATTTGCTTTTGTGATGTAAATATTATAAATATATAAACTATACTCATAGAAAGTCATAAACATACTCACAAAGAGGGTAAAATAACCCAATTATTTTCTCAAGAAGTTTACCTACTTAACCTCAAATCGATTGAGATTTTTAAAGATTCAAGAAGAGAAAGCGAAATTGAGAAAAAAATTGTGACATAAGAAGAAATTTTGTAGAAAAAAAGGGAAGAAGGAGAGAGGGAAGGAAGAATAAAGGAAGGAAGGGAAATAGTTGGTTGGAAGAGGAGAGTGTACGCGGGGAGACTGTGTTGCTAGGAGTCTTGATGTGTACACATCGATTTCCTTAAGCCGAGCCTTAAAGGTTTCCTATGAGATCGGGAAAAAAATTGATTGTGAAAGATAGATACGTATGAATATTGATATTGATACATGATTAGGGAATTTGAAAGATCAGGAGTTGCCTTGGGAATTTGTAAGAGCATTAATGAATTGAATACATCAATGATTGGAGAAATGTAGCGATACACATTAATTGATACACATTAGAAATTATGAATTTTTTAGATTTACAATGTAAAAGCAAGGTTTGCCGCCAAACCCTTGGGATTGAACAAATCAGGGTTGGGCAATTAGGGTTGGAGGTTAGTTAGGAGTAGATATAAAATGATACTAGAACTTCAACCCGTGCTACGCACGGGTCATATAGAATGTAAAATTTAACGAAAATAGGTAAACCTATAGTAGACTATAGTGCAATAACATATAAGTCATACCAAGAATACGACTATGATTCAGTCCTACCAAACAAAGAACACAATTTAGGATATATTACGAAAAACTTATTTGTAAACCACATTAGATGTGACATCCGTGTCTTCACCATCGTCATTTGATATTAATATCTTCAAACCCTTGACGGTGCATGTACAATTGACCATGAGAAAAGACAGACGATGGTAAATATACCCCCACATGCTTTAGAGATTGACATTAAAATATGTCTTCCACCTGTTTGGGTTTAATAAAAAATAACTAAATTGTAGTTGAAATATAATGACAGAAAGTTATTAATAAAATCGATTAAGAATTTAAAAGTGAAAAACACCATTATTAGGGATGTTCTAAGAAGTGCTTTAACGCAAGTCTCTTTCACAAGCTCAATGAACTAATTTACTTTCTCTATATTTTATTATAAGTCGTTTTGCCATTTCCACACATATTAAGAAATATAGTTCCTTTAAAAAAAGAAATGTAGTTAATTTGTATTAAAAAGAGAAATTATGAATCATTTTATATAATTATCCCTTTTTTTGGTCTTATATAATTATCCTTTATTAATGTCATGAGAAAAAAGATAAAAGAATATAATAAAGAAAAAGCAAAAATAGTAAAAGGTACTTGAGAAAAAACATCAATGATACTTTTTTTTTTTCACCACCAAAAAATGTATTGTAAAACGATGTATAATAAATAAAAATGTTGATGTAAAATTTTACTCACATTAAAAAGTGTATTTTTGTTGTAAGAATTAAAAGCAAAATTCTGGATATAAAAAAAAAAAATTAGGTTAGCACTTGACCATCTCACTAGAAATCAGGTTTTTGGCAATCTCTAAACCTAGCGGCGTTGGTAGGTCTTACTCTTCCCCCAACACATTCTCTGCTTCAACGCTTCAGCAAACATGGCAGAGAAGAAGCGAAAGGAGAGAGGCGACGCTAACAACCGCCACACCGCAAAAAAGAAGTCTAAGAAGACTTCCGACAATCAACGGAAGAAAACCGGTCCTCGTTTACCTTCATCTTTGAAAAAAGAGATTCAACACTTAAACCCTACCCCTGTTGATGTCGATGAAATCGACAGCGATGTTTACGAATATGAAGAAGAACAACCTGAAGAAGAATCCAGAAAGAATAAGCGTTACGACCCTGTCTCTGTCAATGATAATAATGACCTTTCTTCTGATTTCGAGGTATCTTATAACTGTTGCCTTAATTTCATTGTTCATTTGGTGTTTCATTTGTCTGAATCAATTTGTTTGTTTAGGATGAGAATGTACAATCTGATGATGACGACGATGGCGATGATTTTATTGGAATAAAGAGGAAAATAATTGATTCTGATGATGATGATTCTGGAAAGGAAGATGATGAGAGACATGAAAGGATGTTACAACGAATCACTGGTATGCCGAGCAAGCCTTTTGATGGTAAGAATAAATAAATGTGTTCAGCTAGCTTTTGCATAGTGAATCCACTTGCTGTTGTTGCAGAGTTTGATTATTTTGTTGTCAATACTGCTATACACTTTTAATTTTTTATCATAATGTAGATAATAAGAAGGCAAGGAAGAATGATGTTATTTCAGAGCTATCTCCAGAGTCTGAAAATAATCCTAGTCATGTTGTGGAAGGTGATGGACGAATTAGTATCGAGGACCTCCTTAATCCTCTTCGTGACACTCCTGATCATTCAAAACTCCGGTTAAGAAATCAACAAATTGAGAATCGTTCTAGAACTGTTCATGCGCCACTTCCAAAGGCAGATCAAGCGAAGGTAGAAAGGAAGGTGGCGTATGAAATATCAAAGAAACAAGTCACAAAGTGGCAACCCCTTATTCAGAGAAATAGGGAGGCTCCTACTAAGTACTTTGATGTAAAGACAGATCTAGGGTTTTCAACTATAGGAGCAATAGCTTCTGAAATTGAACCCAGAACTGAATTTGAGAGGAAAATGGCTGCACTAAATCATCATGTCGGTATAATGGAAGCTCATAAAAACGATGGTGCTAGTCTTCTTGACATGAATAAGGTATGAATGTTGTTTATGTAATTTATGTTAGTTGGTAATCATTTTTTACATTACCGATAGTAGCGGATCATATAATATGAAACCTGATTGTCTTTTTCCAGGTCCCATGCTTTCCGAGTACATGTTTGATGTATAACCCAAATGTCTTGGATTTTCATTTGTAAAGTTGAACTGCTTTGCGTTTAGCATTTATGAAGCTTTCTAAATTTCAAAACTCAAACATAAATTTGTTTGTTAAATTGATGGTTGTTGGGTCTAGAAGTCCTAGCTCAATTGGCAAATGCCGAAATTGCAAGGCCGGACGTCGTGACCCGGGTTCGAACCTGGGACCTCACATTTGTGTGCGAGTTTAATTTCAGTGGTTTACCACTTCATCTAAGAACAAAAAAATAAAAAATTAATAGTTGTTGGGTTTTATTACACAATAGATTACATTTGAATAGGATTGCTGTTCTCCCTTCTATGATTGGAAAAAAAGCCTTGTCTGACATAACTGAGGAGGAGTAAGATAGCATTGATTTTTTATTTTTTTGGGATTTCAATAATACCTTACAAATTATTGAATAATAATGTCCTCTCTATTTAATCTCCCCCCTCCTCTCAGTATTTTTATTGTTCTTCCTCTTAACAACAATTATCAGTGTTGTCAAATATCGCCCATGGCGGTGGAGTGCTGCAGTGAATTTTGACCCCCGCCGTGGTGTTTTAAGTGGGATATGGCAGCATAAAATGATAAATTTTCGGGTTTCAGCTTGTTTCCTCCATCTGCCATAAATTTAATAACATGTATGACTAGAATAATAGAATACAATTCTTTTAGGAAAATTCCATACTCAATTACTCATGCCAAAAAGTAATAGCACCATGTACGCTGTTTAAATTTCTGTTTACAAAGCTTTCATTATTTGACTGAATGTCCATTGTTTTTTGCTGTTTATGATGCTTGATAGGTTCCTATAAAAGATGTGAAGGCTGCGCAAAACTGGAATGCTAAATTGCGGAGCCTTCTTTTTCGTCATGAAATGAAGGCAAAACATGTTAAAAAGATAAAGTCCAAAACATATCATCGTTTGTTAAAGAAAGATAGATTGAAGGCAGAGTCTTCTAAGTTGGAAATGGATCCTGAAGCTGCTAAAGAATATGCCATGAAACAAGAACGGCAGAGGGCGGAGGTATATATGTATATATCTTATTGAATAAAAGAAGATAAATGTTCTTAGTAATCTTTTTCTCACTTCCCAACTTATTTCAGGAACGCATGACTCAGAGACACAAACACAAAAGTCCATGGCTTCAGCGTAAAATGCAACGTGGTTTAGATAAGCAGGATGAAGGAACTCGTGCTGCCGTTACTGAACATTTTCAAAGACACGAGGAACTGACTAGAAAAATGAATACCATGGATAGTAGCAGCAGTGATGATAGCACTTATGAAGATGATGATGATGAGAATGCTGCTGATTCTGATCCGGATAAGGCAAACAATATTTTGCGAAAAGCAAAACAAAAGACACTAGAAGTGCTGGAGGAAGATGATGAAATGCCCAAGTCTGGATTGCTATCTTTACCTTTTATGGTAATTATTTATTCTTCTTCTCTTGTTCTTGTTTTCCTGAAATAAATACATAATATTAGTTACCCAACCTCTGATGGTATATATATGTATGTTCCTAATACCCACAAAGACTATCGCTTAAATACATAAATTTTTTATTTGAATCATTATCGTTTTAAATAATACATGTCCTATTGATACTGGAAAGTGTGATCTCCAACTATGATGAAGACATATATCTTTTGCAAATGTTTGGTTTCTGAAATATTTTCTTTGGTATCATTAAAGCCTGAAATTTGTCAGTTGGTAATTTTCTGCTATTATTTTATGGCCTCCATCTGATTTGTTGTGGTATAGAGGCGTGGATTGGAGAAAAGAAAAGAAGCAACTATTGAAGAAGTCAACCTTTCTGTACAAGAATATGAAGATTCCATGAAGAAGCTGGAGGACTCTGGCGGCTCAGAAGATCCAAAAATAGCATCTAGCAGTGGCAGAAGAGTATTTGGAATGGCTAAAGCCCAAACAATTGGTGCTGATAATAAGGTGGAATTAGATAAGTTTTACAATAACAGTGATAGCGAGGATGACTTTGAGGCCAAGAAAAGTGGCAACATTGAGAATGAGGGAAGTGATCATCTGCAGAAGGATGTCATCGATGATTTAGTCATCGATACTCGCAAAGATTCTGTTTTTAAGGTGATTAATTTCCTATTTTCTTGGACTGCTCAGATGTTTGTTTGTTTGTTTTACTTGATGGGTATAACACAGTTTATGCATTTCTTGAAACTTGATCACAGGACTTTGATGAGATTGTAAAAAATCCCGGGCCAAAAACTACATATGAAGTTTCCATATTTGCCTCAGATAAATGGAAAAAGGTATAATATATTGCTTTGTTTTTATATCTGTGATTTGTTTCTTTTATCCAAAAAACTTTTGATATCTTCCATATACATGGCATTTTGTTTGACTGATTTACTGATAATGGGCAGGCAAAAAACAAAAATGGTATAGACACAGACATCAAGAAGTCGTCAAAGTTTACTAGGCCTGTTAGGCACAATGTAAAGGTATGCAGTCTTTGTATATGCCAAGAATATAAACTGAATTGTTGGTTTAGCTTGAATATGTGTTGTCGTTTTATGTTCTAGACCTCTGAAAAAGATCAATTGGGAGAGGATAGCGATACAGATGATGAAGGACAGATGGTGGATGGAATTCTGACTTCTGCATCTAAACCATCTTATGAACTTCCGTCTCAAGAGGAGCTCATTCGACAAGCTTTTGCTGGGGATGATGTAGAAGATGATTTTGAAAAGGATAAGCAGGAGATCCTCAATGAAGAAAATCCTGAGCCTGAGAAGCCTCTATTACTTCCTGGTTGGGGTCAATGGACTGATATACAGCAAAAGAAAGGTTTACCATCCTGGATGGTCAAAGAACGTGAAAATGCCCAGAGAAAAAGGGAAGAAGCCCTCAAGAAGAGAAAGGATGCTCAGTTAAAAAATGTCATCATCTCTGAGAAATCAAGCAAGAAGGTTAGTGACATTAAATACAAGTTTTAAGACCTTTCTTATGCTTCCGAATTATAAACATCAGCATGCAATGGTTTGTTCTACAATACGAAATTGCCGTTAACAGAATGATTTATTCTTGATTGATGTTTTTTAACATCAGAGTTTGCAATTGCTGTTAACATTACAAAGATTTGTGGTCTTTCTATTTTTTTTAATCAATATTTCTGTTGCCATATATTGTTGCAGAGAGGGATCAGCTTATACCAGTTTAAGATATCAGCATCTTACACCATTGATTTTTTTCCTCTTTATTACCAGGGTTATCTTTGCCAAACTTTTTACAAATTTAAAAAATAATAATATAATCAAATGGTTCTTATTTTCCTATATTTCAAAAGTATATATTATGCTCTAATGTTGGCAGGTAACAATGTTGTTTAGAATACCTTTGAGTTGATGTAAACATCTATATGTGTGCAGTAGTAGCAATGAAGCAGTAACTGTCATTCCAAAATTAGATTTTGAGACGCATCTAGTCCAAACTCATTTCAAATAGGCTTATAACACACATATATAAAGGCCAAAATCAAAGATTGACAATACTTTAGTGTTGGTCTACGCCATTTGGCTGGAGGAACTGAATTTGCATAATCAATTTGAGTTATATAATTTGTGTATGTTTGGTTCCACTTTTGGAGAAGTCAAAATTGATTCTGGAGGTGTATAATTCATTTTGACATGTTTGGTTGCTCTCAGGTACAATTGATTTTGCCTCCATAGCTGATTCTAACTAGAAATTAGAGCTTTTGATTTTAGATTTGATTTATACACTGAAATGTATTGTTCACTCACTTTCACATTTATGTACCCTATCATAAATCACCTTACCTTCAATTTACTTAGGTCGGATTCAATTTTAGAAAATCAATTTTATCACCGCAAAACCAAACGCACACACGCACACACACACTCAGTGGCTTGAATCATGTTGCCACTGACAGCCACCATTGTCTTCTGTACTGGTTGTTTTTCATCTCAGTCAAGTTGTTGGGCAGGTTTTGATTTTATTCTTCTGGATATGACAGGCCGAGAAACTCCAAACAAAAACGGTGCCTTATCCTTATACTTCCAAAGATGTCTTCCATCAGAGTATGCGTATGCCCATTGGACCTGAATCTAACCCGGCAACTACATTTGGACCTCTTACTCGGCCTGAAGTAAGTTTTTCAAAACAGTTCCTTGGACCGTCCTCCTTCTTACAGTATGATGTGCACCTGTATTTTTTTAGCTGTCTTCTAAATATATTCTTGTATGTGCAGGTGGTGAAGAAACCAGGTGTTATTATAAAACCGATAGAATTTGAGGAAGTGAACCCTCACGATAAACCGGAGCAACAGAGCGTTAAGAACAAGAAGTTGAATAGAACCAAAGGCAATGACAGCAAAGCCATAAAAAAGTCGAAGTTGAAGGTCAAGGGAAAAAAGTAAGTGGGACTAAATTTTGATTGTGATCCAGTTCTATAAATATTCACCATTTTCAGTGTATTCTTTCGAAAGATGCACTTCGGAGATGGAAAGAATAAAGAGAAAAGAAAACCGATTTTGGTAGACGGAAGCTTATGTCATCCAATAGATAATAGAACGAGGGAGAATAGCTTCCCTTGTGTTTTAGTATTCAAAGTATCGCAGCTTAAATTGTTGATATATTTATAACAAAAATGTTATTTTATTTCTTAATTTGTCATGCTTTAGCTGTTAAGGTTACAAAGAATCTCTTGTCTGCGACAGATTTCTTATCTTGGAGTTATATATCTGTTAAGGTATCTTTTTTATAAATAAACTAGATCAGGTCTAAACGTTTTAAATTTTTACCGCAAGATGCTTTAAAGCCCGTACGTTAATGTTTCAGACCCGTGCAAAATCATCGTGTGCAAAATCATCGTGGTAAAATTCTAAAACTACCAAGGTTCTAAGTTCAAAATAATCTTGTTAAATTGTATTTTAAGGTCACGTTAAAGAACTTAAAAAGTTGGAAATTTGCATCGAAAACAATTTGTATTTTTTATGAAATGAATATAAGATTTTTGTAACAAAATTTCCATCTTGTTAGCTTTTTCCAAAAAAAAAGTCTAATCCTAAACCTATCCTTTGTGTGCGCTTATTTTTTCCCTAGATTCCTAAGGGGATACAAAAGAAAAAAACGTAAATTAGTTAAAAGTAACGAGGGTATTATCTCCTATAAATTAGATATTAGATATATAAAACGAAGTTGATTTTTATTTTTTGCTAATTGATTTTAATATTTTATCTTTATTACTAAACAATTTGGATGCCTATCATATGAGGTCAATATGGTTTTAGTCCTCCGTTTTTTTTTATTTCATTCATGCCATTTATGATTCTCCTCCTTTTATTCTTCATGGATTCTGAGCTTGCAAAAATGGCGATGTGTCATTTTGATAACTTAATAATGTGACATTTCTATTAAATTCTGTAATTTATTAGTCCTCAATAACAATTCAAAAATGAAATTCACCCAAAAAAAAATAATTTTAATTAATGAAATAAAAAATAATTTGAAGAACACTTATATTGGTCATTCCCTTGTTCATAAATTTCATTTTTCATCCCTTTCTTTTAGTTTATCTTTAATTCGTTTTTTCTTCTTCATTTTTTATTACCATTAAATTAAAATAGTTATGAAACTTCGCTTAAAAAAAAAAGAAAAAAGTTATGAAACTTATAATCACCCGCATAGAAATTAATTAGCGACAGTTTGAAAAAAAAGAGAAATTAGCCACCGTCATTCCACAAAGAAAATTAGCCAAAGGTAGATGGTGTTTGGTGATCTGCTATTAGGAGTAGCTTAATGTTTTATGGAGTATTCACCTTCGTTTGATCACTGAATTAATTTTCGAGTTATTTATGTTCTCGTCTTGGATGTATTGGAAAAATAGTTTTAACGATGGTAAATCTGAATGTCTTACGTATACTCTCACTTGTGTCTTATTTGAACAATTATTTGTGTGATAATTTGAGTAGGTATTAACATAAAAACCAAATTAATAGAGAAAAAATTAAAAGCATAACGTGAGAGTCGATGAGTATAAGAAATAAAATTATCACAACATATTATACAAATATCATTTATTGTAAAAAAAGCAACTTATTTTCTTTTAAGGGCTTGAATGACGGTCAACTCAAATGATTTTTTAAGATTTTTTTTTAGAAGAGAGTTAGATTAAGCTAATAGAGTTAGATAAGAATGTAACAAAGTCTTGTAAGAATACACAAAATAAGTTATCCACTGTTAATCATTCTTTTTATACACAAGAGTCAGAAATCGAGCATATTGTCACATGAGGTCAAAGTAACTTGAGTAAATCCGTTATTCTTTGTTGGTATATATAACTCATTTCTAATACAACTTCACCCCAGCCATAAGAATTTTAAATATTTTTTGACACACGCTAAAGAGTCTTCCACCAACTTAATGTTACAAACTTGCGTTATTAAACTCGGTCCTAAGAATTTAATTTTATTAAAGAGACATAATAGAATAAAATAACATAACTGACTCAAAAAAAATATTCTGCTGACTAGTCAAGTTTTAAATAAAAATTTGATGCGATAATTTATCGAGTTATTACCATCAAACCTTTATGTTTCTATAAATTGCGAGTACTTGTTAGTGGGTAGAATCGGATAGCATCTAACACTGAAAAAACATTATGTTTTCTTACATCACTGGAGCGTCTTGTTCAACCACGGTATCACTGTACCAGTTAACATAAATCCAAAAGTAAAATGTAAAAGGAGAATTGTTAAAAACTGTAAGAAATAATAAAATTTCAAAGGAAAATACAAATTTTTAATGCATTAAATACTTTGATTTTCAATAAATAAAGAGTTCAAATAAATGTGAAGAAGCATCGGGAAACTGCATATGCATTGATAACCTAGCCACGCCCATCCTTCTACTGCCCGTTGCCCCGTTCTAACCTTCTCACATGGAGTCCTTTAATATTTACGTGACTACCATTTCAATGAAATAAATATACATTCATTCATTTTTTTCTTCAAAAAAAATACATACATTTAGATTTACTAAATAAAACAAATCTTGTAATTTCTTAAAAAAAAAACTTTGAATAGAACCAAATTTTTTTCGGACCATAATTCTGTTTGATAAAAAAAAATCTTCATAAAAAATCATTTTTAAAAATAAGATGATCACCTTTCGAAGTTTTTCATTTAGAGATTTTCAAAAAAATTGTGAGTCTAAAAATATAAAAAAATATAGAAAATTGTGAGTCTAAAAAATTAGTCCTAAACGTCGAATGTCAAATTTTTTATCTTACTCTTTTTTTTTTTTGGTCAAGTAGG
>Ga0099826_10001694_pt1 | contig 13543 bp, 9 predicted proteins | sample Mtrugardesep15_FD_76830 | JGI IMG/M metagenome (GOLD analysis project Ga0099826, IMG submission 76830) | Root nodule microbial communities of legume samples collected from California, USA - M. trunc garden sep15 | ecosystem: Host-associated > Plants > Roots > Nodule | place: USA: California... | reverse complement strand
GATTAGCATTCGGCATTCTGTTGGAGGTAGTGGAGACCGGCGTGCCACACAATGGCTTGGTTAAGTTTTTTCTTGTGAAATTTTCTGTAACAGAAATGAGGCGAGTAAACATTCTCGTCACTTCATTGCTAGTGCTGTAACTTATAATAGGTCTCAGACATATCTCCACTGACTTTGTTTCCCCAAAAACATTGGTAGAAACTTTATAAAATGTGATTTTTTTCCTCCTTCCTTTGCAAATTTTAGTTATAAGTTTGTCCTCAAGTTTTTTTCTGTCCTCGGGTTGATCAATTACAATTTAGAATTTTAATTTAAGTTATCAATAGATGACTTGAACTTTATTTTAATTATCAACGAAGGTTTAAGGTCCCCAGTTTTAATAAAACACTTGAAATAACTAGTATTGATTTTTTAAGCTGGTATTTTTAGAAGAAAAAAGTACGATGTCAAGACTCAAGCTTGTCTTTTTTTTTGTTCTGCTTAATTTTATAAGGTTGATGGTAAGTTTTTTTGTACACCAGAAGAGCTATGTGGCTGAGGTTAGTATGAGTTTTTTTGGGTTAACTTATTTGAGCTTATTTATCGGCACAGCCTTTGTTAAAGACACTATTTGGAAGAACTTGAAAACAGCTTGACATATTCATATTTCATAAGCTATTTTTAGCTTATTTACATCAGCTCTTCAAAATAGCTTAGGAAAACAGTTTATAAATCATACAAAAACAGCTTGACTTTATTTTATCGTAATATAAAAATAACTTATTCATAACCATTTATATGATAAACACTTATGTTATAAATTGTTCATCCAAATAAAACCTTAATTAATCGAATTAGAAAATGAGGCATTGTTATTCACATACATGTATACATACTCTTCTCTTCTTGGTGAAGATAAGGGCACTGAGTCCCAAAAGAAAAACAAATGCCATGCAAACTAATTAAACTCTTGTTTTTTTGACATTTATAAACACTTCATCCTTTATTTTTTAAGGGTTGTCATATTTGTTTTTATTAAAAATTGTATCATTTATGAAGGAAAAAAAACTGTAGTTTTACAGCTAATTAAAGAGCAAAAGTACTTCATTTTAGATTAAGTGGCGTTTGATATATTTTCATAAGGATTAAAAAAATACCTCAAATATAAGAAAAACTAATTTATAAACTTCTGTAAAGAAAAAAGACTAAGAAACCACTCTTCCAATGACCACCCTTTATCTCAATAACACTCAGCTGAACTTCTCCATCTTCTAGGCCTAAATTGAAGATCTCTCTCATCTCAATCTCCAACCATCCTTCGCTTTTCACACTAAGATGTTGCAATCTAATACTTTGCACCAACAGATAACTCCACAAGATAGTTCTCAAATCAAGAGGCATTAATCATCTTGAACACAAGATAAGTTGCATATAGGGTATGTGGGGACAGGACAAGGGTGTTTATCTTCCCACGAATCTGAAGCCAACCACACTAAGAAGCTCAACAAATTCAGGAACCTGTCCAAAATTTGTGCACAAAAGTTGCAAAGCTAAGAATACATGAACAATGCAGACTAGCATAACTAAATTATTTCAAACCGTAATTGATTATGATAAACTTCTAAGTCAATAAGTTATATTGGTTGTTATAAATAATACCCCGCCCCCTCTCAAGATCGGAGGAAAATAGAGTGGAATCTGATATTTAAGAACAATAGATGAAACTGAGATGTAGGAAGAGCATTTGTAGATAACTCAACCATCAGCCGGATGACAATGGTTGAAAACCAACTTGAGAACTGCAACATTCATCTTCTCCCTCAAAAAAGGACATCAAATTTTCTACGTTCCTCATCCGCTCGTGATAAATATGGATAGAAGCAATATATAGGAAACTGCTTGCTTGGTTGTTACAGTGTAAGGGTTGGAGTTGGAGATATGACTAAGTTATGAAAGAGATATGATAGCCGAGTTAAATTACCCAACCTTCACAAATGACCGGCTGACAGTAGATTTATAACATGGTAATCTGCAGCAGGTCTGCAGGTGTGCGAACACATGTGGCCTATTCAGCTTGCAAAATATAAGAATATACCTAGTCAGGCGTGCCTTTCAAATATCAAGAGGATTACAAGGTCTGCATACATACGGACACATTTTGTTGACAGCATAACTAATGTCAGCTCTAAAATATGTCAAGTATAATTATAGTCTAACTACTTATCAACTGTCTATAAAGAGAATAATCAGACGGTGGATCATCATCATCAACTGTTTGGGATTCAATACTATAACAAGAAATATTCAATTAAACAGAAAAAATAAGGAAAAAGTGAGAGAAGCTGAGAACAGAAAATAGTTTCATTCAACATTACATCCCCTAAAATGAAAAATTATCTTTCAGTCATATCATACAATATGTAGCCTTTTTACCTTTTTTGATAGCCAAAAATAATGCAGGAATATCGCTTACAGAGATCGTATCTCACTATTATGAAAAACCATAGGCACAACATAAGAAGCAAAATATTCATAGTTATAGTCGGGTTGGTAGAATTAAGATGCGGAGGCTAATTTGGTGATTTGTTCATATATGTGAGAGGGAACTGTGTTCATAAGAAGCTCACTAGATAATCAATCATTTAAGAACAAAATTAGTAACCAAGAGCCAAGACTGAAAAGGTAAAGATCTGTCATATTCAGGAGACGGTGTTTATTCTCAACATATTTATATTGCAGTTTTACACTTGATAATTGATGTGAAGATCCCTTGGTTGCAAGGAAATCAGTTAAAGCCAATTCGTTGCCATTGTAACATAACAGATATCTAAAGTGTTAAGTGTGACAAATTGATTCACAAATTCTGCATTCATAGAGGTGCAGATGACTGTCAGTTAAGAGTTAATTAAGCTTATGACGGTATATTGACTGGTTATCATAGGTAATAACAGTGTTAATGAACACAAGAGAAATAAAACTTAAGAGCTAACCTGGACTTGGGCATTGCATTCTAGGGTGAAAGAGAACTAATGTTGTCAATCAAAGGTTAAGTACCTAGCGTTCATAGTTGAGAGTTCCAAATAAATAAAACATGGCAGCAAATAAATATTGCATCAAGTATATAGTTGAACATCCAAAACACAACTATCCCAGTATATACCAAACTACCATACTATAATTACAATAAGAAATATCATTTACAAGAACATGAATATACGTCACACAGTATGATGTTGAAAAGTTGAGACTTCAAATCTTCAAGCAGTATTCTGCCATCCAAGACGCAAGACCCCTACATAATTCAGTGAATGTTGCTTAATTATCTTCCGTAGGTCTAACTTCTATTCCTTCAAGAAAGAAATTTCCCTTCGGCAAATCACCATCTATCTCGATAACACTAATGTGGACTTCTACACCTTGGAGGAATAAATTAAAGAACTCTCCCATCTCAATCTCCAACCACCCATCACGTCTCACACTAGGACGTCGCAATCCTACTACTTTGTTGTGCGACATATTAGTCCCAGAAAGACGGAGCCATAATAGTTCTTTGTTCCTAAGTACGAAGCTTGGATCCAAAGACACAATTTTAGTACTTCCATGGCTTCCTTCAACACCAACTAACAAGTCCACAGGATGATTCTCAAATCCAGATGCATCAATCATCTTGAACACAAGATAAGCCGCATACCGAGTATTTGGGGACAAGGCACAGGTGTTTATCTTTCCATGAATTTCAAGCCAACGCACATGAAGAAGCTTAGCAACTTTGGGGAATCTATCCAACACAAATCGAGTATTTATAGAGGTGTAGATACACAAACAATGCATGCTCATCAACTAAAATTTGGAAGTTGTAAACCAAAATCATTTCAAGTGTAACCAAACCTGGAATCAGGCACAGCAATCCAGTTGCAATATCGATCATCATCACCCCAAGCAATGGCGAGAGATCTAGCAGCAAGCATATAACACTTTTTTCCACTCTTTCTATCCAATTGAAAGCTCTGCATTTCAACATATCCACTATTAGCATTTCTATGCTGATGGTAAGCCCTAATATTCAAAGAAATTGGAGGTTATAAAGAATAATACCTTTTGAGCATTGTCCATGATGATAGGGCGCTCGGATAGAGTGAGAAAGAGAGCCTTTTTGGTAGGAGCGTTGGCAATGGAAGGAGGAGAGTGTGAGATGATGAAGTCGATGAATTGGGGATCAGAACGGAAAAAGTGATTCCATACGGCGTCAGAATCAGCGGCAGAACGGAATGTCTTTGAAACGACGGAAAATCTGCCGACGTCAGCCGGAGTGGTACGAGATAGTATGGCGGCAATGCAGCCTTCCGGTAATTCTTCAAATGCTCCCATTCTGTTTTGCTTTTTACCGGCGAAGAATAGAAAAGGATAGAAGCAGGTCGTCATTTGTATCGTACTATAGCATTTATAGTAGTTTTTTTTTAATCTCTTACCCTACGTTTTTTTTAACCTAATTTTGCTCTAAATAATTGCTAATTTATTTTTTTGGAAATTAAATGATTTGTTTCTTAGCAGTTATTGACTGTGCAAGTTAAATCATATTGAATTGTCAATTTCTTAATTTTTTCTCCTTGGTCTCATCCTGAAAACGACATCCCTAATCAATTGGAAATAAATATCGATGTTTTTTTTCCACCTTTCATGCCTAGGTAAACAGATCCCTCCGCAAATATTTCATTTCATTCCTTCACAAATAATAATTCCTTTTCTTCTTTTTCAACCGATATTCCTACTTTCATATTTGCGTTTTAGTTGTTCTTTTGTGTGTTACCATAACAGGGTCAATGTCATGAATTTTTTTTATATCGTACAGTAAAAATGTCTGTGGCAATTTATTTTATGATTTGAATCATACTATTATTTCGAATCATGTGAAGTATTTACTTTCATATTTGCACTTTATTTATTCTTATGTATGATCCGTGCGATGGCACGGGTCAATGGTCTAGTAAATCTATATCTATACTATATATAAAGGAAACTATCCCTTTCTGCACACTTTTGGGTTGAAATTTTCTTTTCAAAAATACCCTTAACTTTAAATACAAGTAACACATGTAACAAATAGATAAGAATAAATTTAAATAGTATAACAAATGTAACGAACACAATATGTATACATGTATATTTGTTTTTTTTCCTTTATCATTTGAAAAATATAACAAACTAGATGAGTATATTTATACTTACTTTTTCATTATCCCAATTATACCCTTAAACAACTTTTTCTATAATAAATATTGTTATGTCATTAAAAAAAGCAACAAACATTTATATTTTTACTTTTAATCAAAACTAAAATTTCATAGAAAAAATACCGTTCATAATTTTCAAACGTTACTGTAATAAAAAGAGCGGAAATACGGGCACGAAGTGCCCGTTTTTTGCAAGTAATAATAATAAAAACACCATAGTTTTGTTTGGAAAAAAAAAACGTAGTTAGTATTTTTCTTTCCATCGTAAAAGATAAATATATTTTAAGGGTTTTCTCAACAAGTACTTTGGTCTTGAATAGTTTATAAGTAGTCTAAAATAAACAATTATTTTATAAAAAGTTAAATGTATTGATTTTTAATATTTTGATTAAACACTTTTTCATAAATACTTATCATTTATGTTTTTAAAGAGTATCTTAAAAGCATTCGCTAATATTTCATGTATTTTAATAGCCTTCTTCCCTTAAAATGGTTTTTATTTGAGGAATATCTCTCTCATTCGAAATTGAATATTGGTTCATAATATTATATGAAAGTTTAATCTGTTTCGCAAGGCTCATCTTTGTTGGTTAAGATTATTTATCTAAATGATAAATGATTTTTTTTCTGTGTGAAAAAAAGGCAAAACCAAAGAAGAAAATGACTACTGAACTATATCACGCATAGATTTCCAACCTCAGTAAATGTGATAAAAGTGAACTTTGAGAAATATTAAAATTAACAAATCAACTAGCACTTATATTGTCTTCCCACTGAGCTAGTCTTGGTTGGGTACAGCCACAAATCTTTTGTATTTAGGCACACACACAAAGCCAAACAAAAATTAAAAGAGAATAAAATTACATGATATGATTTGATGTGACTAATTACTTTTTGTTTAATTTTATTAATTCCATGTGCGTGTGCCTAAATAATATTTATTTGGGGTTGTGTTCATGAAAGACTTTCTCCTTCCACTAGGTATGACTAATTTGAACTTGTCAGTTTAAGTTCAGAAGGTGAGAGATGCAAGGGACTAAGGTGGGAACTTCCCTGTTGCACTCAACCTTTCATGTTACCAATCATCAATAAGAACTTTATCCACTTGAAGGGGTTAACCTCTCCACGTCAAATTTGTACCCAAGCACCTTCACCACATTTGAGCATAGAGTGCATCACAATCCCCAAACTTAAGAGAAAATTGCATTTTTGCTTTTTCAAAATTACCCATTCAGTTTGAGTTAAGTTACGCTCGATATTTTCAGCGTGAATCAAGTCATGCTGACACTTTTAAAATCGATTCAATCACTTTTTAAGTCGGTTCAACAGTAATAACACATTAAATTTAATAGAAAGATAGAGAGTGTATGCAAAAAAATATTAACTTATTAGTGGTTTAAAATGAAGGTATAATTTGACCAAAAAATTAAATAAAAAATGAAGGTATAATAAAAAAATAAAATAAAAACTCCAAAAATCCACTAGATTAATTGGAGAGTACAATGAAGGTATAATCTGGAAAGAAAAAAAAAATATTCTCTTCTGTCAAACGCTGTAGTTTTTTCTCCGAAAAAACACTACTAGATTGTATGAAATTTCATAGTCGAGGGGTGATCAATATGTCAAACCCAAAAGTTTTCTTTGACATTCTAATTGTGAGCTGGTAGAATGGTAATGGAACTGTTTGCAAATTGCAGAAGTCATGTGGATTCGGAGTTAGGCATGGAGTGAAATTTCATTTGGAGAAGACATCTTTTCATGAGGGAAGAGGAGGTGCTTTTAAGCCTAAAGGAGGACTTGGAAGGAGTAAGTTTGAATAATCAAGAGGATAAGTGGAAGTGGAAGTGGGAAGATACCGGAATTTATTCGGTAAACTCGGCATACAAGAGGTTGGAGGGTATTGTTCTCGGAGAGGTGTTGTGGCGGATAAATGAAAGAGGCATTTTTGAGATGCTTTGGATGTCTCAGGCACTGTCAAAGGTGGTGGCTTTTGCTTGGAGAGTTATTCTCAACCGGGTCCCTACTAAAGATAACCTTGCTTTGAGAAATGTTCTAGGGCCGGAGGTTCAACCGTTGTGTGGTTTGTGTGATAGGATGGAGGAATCCGCTCATCACCTTTTTATCCATTGTGATGTTGCTAGCGCGATTTGGCTCAAGTTAATGTGGTGGTTGAATCATTATTTTATTTCTCCTCCAAATCTCTTTATTCATTGGGAGTGTTGGCATGGAGGGGGAAAGAGATAAGAAGGTCAAAAAGGGGAAGGGGATTATTTGGCTAGTAGGTCCCCTTTCCGGAGTTGATTGTGCCGAGGCTGGGCTGGTTTTGTTTTTCAGCTGCGGCTGTCTGTTTGTTTGCTGGCAGCATATCAGCTGCGTTTTTCTGGTGCTGGCAGCAGCTGTTTGGTGCTGCATCTTGGTGGTTTGGCAGCTGTTTTATGTGGCTTTGGTGTTGTGCTGTAAGGGGAGTTGCTGCTGGCCTGTGGTGTGTTCGGTTTGTATCTAGGAGGTTGTTTTTGTGGGGTGCTTTTGGTTTGTGAGGCAGGGGTATGCCTGCACATTTGTTTTGCTGGTATATGTCGGCCTCAAAACCGGTTTCTTCTTGTGTTTGAGGTGTTGTGGGGGTTTAGGTGTTCCGTATATTTGCGGCATCTAATTTGTACTTTTTCCTTTTTACCGCGAGTTTTTTAATGCAACTTGCATGAACTCGTCGAGAATAAATTTGCTATTCAAAAAAAAAAAGTTTATCCATTCCACATATCTAATGTATAGCTTACAATTATAGCCACGTTCTTGAGCAAAGTCGATTGATCCTGTACAAAATATACGCATAAAAATCTTCTGAAATATTTCATAATATGTCTCATTTAAATTATCTAATTCCACTAATCCAGAAAAAGCTTTGTGCATAAGCACGCCATAAGAGGATGTAGCACTAAAAAGTGAAGTGAGTTCCACTGATATAGGAGTAAATATATAATACAAGTCAACTGAAGGGATTCTACAGAATGCTGCTAAAAATTCATGGCACATCCTTCTCAAGATATAATACTAGGTCCTATTAGTCCAGAATCAAAATAAATTTATTGTAAGATATATATTGCATAAACTATGGATCACATGTACACATTACTGAACCATAGGCAAAATAAAGACGACTAAACTGTATACATGGTAGATCTTTAATGCAACAATTGGCACAGCATAAGAAGCTAAAAACTCAACAATTTAAGAATAAAATTGGCAACCAAGAGCCAAGACTGAAACAATAAAGATCTGTCAAATCCAGGAGATGGTGTTTATTCTCTGCATATTTGTATTGCAATCTTACACTTAAAAATTGACTTCAAGTTCCTCCGTTGCAAGGAAATCAGTTAAAGCCAATTTATTCATATAATTAACAGAGATAAATTGAAACATAAATATATGTCATATAGATGTTGAAAAGTTGAGACTTCAAATCTTTAAGCATCATTTTACCATCCAAGACGCAAAACCCCTGCATAGTTCAGCGAGTGTTGCTTAATTTTCTTCCTTAGGTCTAACTTCTATTCCTTCAAGAAAAAAAATTCCCAATAGCAGACCACCTTTTGCCTGAGTAACACTCATCTTGACTTCTCTATTTTTGAGGCCTAAATTGAAGAACTCTCCCATCTCAATCTCCAACCACCCATCGCTTCTCAAACTTGGATGTTGCAGTTCTTCTACGCTGTCGTGTATTATATATATATATATATATATATATATATATATATTTTAATTCATCCATGTCAGCCACATGGCACCTCACTAATGGGATGTGGGTGTCACGTAGCAACGACCAAGTCAACAATGGGGTGGGGGTTCAAAACTGTCAAAGAATCAAAACATAAGGGTCTGTTTTGTATTTAAATTAGTTAGGGGTCCATAACCGCAACTTTTGAAAAGATAGGGATCCAAAAGTGCAATTAAGCCTTGTTTTTTTAACCAAAAAAGGCTATATTTTGTAAAATAAAAAATAAAAAAATACTTTCTTTATATAGTTTTCTTCCATAGGTTATAATTCTTATTTTAGGAAATTGAATATTGATCCGTTATATTATATAGAAGTTTAGTTTATTTCGCTAGTTTCGTAAAAATTGATCCGTTATATTATTGGATTTTTTTAAGGTATATTTATTGGTTAAAAGATTGTATAATTTACTTTAAGAAAAAATTGTCTTCGTCAGCTTAATTCAGTTGATAATGCAACATCCAGGGTTCGAACCCTGAACAAAAAAAAAAGACTATTTAATTAAAGAAAAATGGTTTATTTGTTTTTTTGAAAAAAGAGGGCAAAGAAAAAGTAGAAAATTATTAAACTGCACTTACACTTGTAGACATACAATATAGGTAAATGTCGTCAAAAAGAAACTTATAAAACTCACTAGAAGTTGATCCAAAATAGTGATGGCCATTTTTATGTGGCATACAGTTTGATTAGTAATTTTGCATTTAAAATAAGAATGTAATGTATACTGAAGGAGGAAGAGGAGGAAGAAATTTTATATTATCACAATTTTTTTTCCAGATATGCATTTAAGTTATGTATATTGAAGTTATTTAAAGCTAAAGATCAAATGGCTCATTCAACGACCAGCAGCAGGAGATCAGATCATGGTACACTACTACTACTACTACTCTGTCTATATCAAGTTATCAACTTCCTACCATTTCGAACTCAACCCTCTTTCTATCTATTAACTAATTTGTGAATCGTTTCAAAATCCTATTCTGTGAAAAACACTGCACGTATTGAAGGCTTGAAGATGCTCATCCCATCAAAACCTGTGAGCTTAGAGCTTGTGCCAAGCAGTTTTCATCCACTAGTCTCGGATCCTATTGCTCTGCATATACTTTGAGGGTTTTAGAATTGTTAAACATATGCCGCCCCTGGCCTCTTCATAAACCTGCTTTGATTTGTTTGTAGTTCATATTGGAGAGTTTTAGTTACTTGATGTGTGTGTTGTTCAAACATTACTAGATTGTGCCAAACATTGTAATTCCTACCATTATCAGAAGTATAGAAAACTTGAAAGCGAAAATAATTGATCTTATTCAGAATGTGTATGTTCACAGATCCAATACGACCAATTTATAGAAAGATGACATAGACACGAGTTCGCGAAAGAGCTTCTACACAACAGAATGCAACTCAAACTTACAAATCATAATCCAAAAAAAAAAAACTAACAATTCATCATGCATCCTCTTTATTCTCAACATATAGAATCAACTCCTATTAGTCCGGAATCAGAATAAATTTGGCATAAACTGTGCCATACAGTCGTCACACTACTGAACCAAAGGCAAAACAAAGATGACTAAACTGAACAGATAAATGTTTCAATGCAATTATTGGCTATATTATTCACCTTTAACCATGTAAAGATAACATACAAGCTATAGAGAAAACAAAAATGATTAAGTCCTTCTATTAGGTAGGCAAAGCAAAAGAATATTGCAACTAAACCCAAATCAATAGAGAGCCATATTCCGCAGGACCCAAAAAAACAAAGGTAAGGAAGAAAGGGAAAAGAGATTGAAACTCACTTGACTACAATTCCTAATCCAATCCTTTAACCCCTTCATTTCAGTCCCAATCTTCTTCACTCAACATATCACCATCATTTTCAGTAGGTGGCCTAACAACAATAACTACATTCCCTAAACACTCATTCACACCCGTTTCCTTCAAAATCGAACCCCTTTGAACCTTTAAACCAACATCATTACCATCATCTTTTACCAAATAAAACCCATCATCATTCTCCACTTCCCTCTTATTCCTATCAGCAACCACCAATATAGGCTCTTCCTTATACCACCTATTAGCCTTCCATGGCAAAACCCTAGCATCCAAAAACGACACAACAACGCCTTTCTCTAAATTAACCACCGGTCCCCAAGCCGGTAACACCACCCATTTCTCCCACCCTTTCTCTGCCACCACAATACCAAACTCCCCTTCCTTTCTTATCTCAGAAGGTGCTTCCATAATCACCCTTTCTCCTTCCTCAGCTTTACACACCGGCAAAACAACCACCGAGGTGGCTTCAGCTACTTCACCAATCTTCAATCTCACCACATTAACAGGCACTTTTAATACAACATCTTCAACCTCCTCCTCTTCAGCCTTCCCACTCAGCTCCTCCAAAACCACTTTTCTAGCTTTATCAGACTCTACAGCACTCAACGCTTGTTCAAGAAAAGAAGTTCTTGGATCAGAAGGATTCTTATGTTCCTTACTCTGTCTGTAATACAAATAAGCAAGACAATCTCCCGGGAGATGATAATCAAAACTCTCCCAATCCTTTTCACCGCGTCTACTCGGGAAATCCTTTATCGAACGAGCTAGATCCTGAGCACCTTTACCATCATATCTCTTCTCCACAATGAAACGCGCTGCTGCAGCGCGTTGCGAAGTGGAGAGGAGACGAATTTCATATAAAACTTCAGCACCACCACTATCAAAATAAGAGAGAATCTCTTCATCAGTGTTGGCCTGTACAAGAGTGTCACGAACTTGAGTAGCGACTATGATACGATTCTGTTCAACGCCGGTGATGCCGGTGGTTTCTTCAATGGTGGGAGGTGAAAAGCCTTCACGGAGGAGGGAAGTGATGAGAGGAGCATATTCATGCCATGCACCGAGACGGTTGGCGAGGATGTCGATACGACCTGGGATGTCGAGGTTGTCGTATTTTGATGGTAGAGGTGTTGGTGGTGGTCGGAAAGGTTGGTATAGTTGTTTTTGTGGTTGTTGCTGTTGTTGTTGTACTTGTCGTTGTTTTTTGCTGTGTGATGAAGGGTTGTTGAGGACGGCTGAGATTGATTTAAGGCGGTAAAAAGAAGGGTTGAGATTGGAGGAAGAGGGTGAGATGTTGAGAAATTTTAGATTTAGAGTGTTTACGGAACTGATACATGGTGAAAGCATCTTGTGAAGTAGAAGAAGAGTGAAGTGAAGATTGAAGAACGGGTTATGGAGCAGTACTTGTGTTGAGTGCCTTATCTGATAGACAGATAGATAGATGTTATCAGTTTCTTAGATTTTACACTGAAAGAGGAGTGTTCACTTGTTTCACCTTCTTTAGATTTTTGTTTCCCTCCAGAGATAACTGAAACAACTCAAAATATCTTATGTGGACGATATTCAACCTCATCCACACCAACTTATGACTTACTTACCACTAGCAAGGTTTTTTTGACAGGATCTCCATGTAAAGTTTAATGTGTACATTTGATTATTATTCGTGTGAAAAACTTTCATGAAAAAAAATCGTGTGAAAAAATGTCAAAAATAGATACCAACTTATTATTTTGAAGAGAAAAAAAAAAACCAACTCATGTAATAATATTGGGTGTGTGGATATACACACTTAAGATGTGTTTGATATGCTAAAAATTAAGTAATGACAAAACAGGAGCCAAACTTTTGTGGTATTGAACATTTTTAATATTGAGAGCCTTGATATACACAATTAAGATGTGTTTGATATGCTAAAAATTAAATAATGACAAAACATGAGAGGCTAAACTTTTGTGGTATTGAACATTTTTTTGCTCTTGTATGATTTTTATGGACAAAAGACTATTTTATCATTTTAAACAATTTATACTTGAGACAAAAAATTATGTTATCATGTCACTTGTTTCATTCTCCCTTAAACAATTTTGTGGAGGCGATCTCCGACTTTCAAAAACCGAGAGAGATTGCAAAGTAATAATTGGAGTGGTGATAAGGTGGAAAGGAAGAGGACATGGTTATTGGTTCGAGATTCTAAATGCTCCTATATCTTCGTGTTCAAAGAAACAAGTCATAGTCACATTATCATCTCATGAGGTTAAATATGTTGCATGTTGAGTTCTTTGGTTAGGCTCATTTGCTTACTGGATTGAAGAATCAGGAGCCCTTTGCACCTTAAGGTAGATAATAATATATCAGCAATCAATTTCATATATGGTAGAAGTAAGCGTATTGAAACGAGATATACATTTTTTTTTTAGAGTTTTACTTTATTTTATCTTATGTTTTTCTCGAGCGCCTTATTTTTTTTTAAAATTATCTTCGGTACATTTTAGATTTTAAAATCTGGATTCATGTTTACTATTTTGGATTTTATAATTCAGACAATTCTTACGTATAATCAGCCATCAGACTCTTTCACATTTCAGCAGTTTTGAGTTTTTCTTTTAAATACAACAAAAAAACTAAGTAAAAAATGCTAAAAACCTGTCAAATAAAATCATAAAAATATAAAGATACCACCAAAAAATTCTAAAAATCAAATAAAACTAATGCGAAAAAATTTCGGATT
>Ga0099826_10001693_pt1 | contig 13548 bp, 7 predicted proteins | sample Mtrugardesep15_FD_76830 | JGI IMG/M metagenome (GOLD analysis project Ga0099826, IMG submission 76830) | Root nodule microbial communities of legume samples collected from California, USA - M. trunc garden sep15 | ecosystem: Host-associated > Plants > Roots > Nodule | place: USA: California... | reverse complement strand
TACATGAATATGAATGAATTTTATATAAATAAATATGTAGTAAATAGATGTAATAAAAGAAAACAAATGAAAAAGAGAGCCACTTGACATAAGTATGAGAGATGGGTTAAAAAGGAGAGAGCTTTGGTGAGGTGACAAATCATCAAAATGCACCTTAGAATACATGTATATAGAGATAGTTCGAACAATCAAGAGTAAATTGATACCCAAAAACAGTTATCCAATCCCAATATATCAAACTACAATAAGTAACATTAACACAATTATCCAAGTATATTGAACAATGAAAAGTAATAAAAGTTGTACATATACTTTAGAAAGAAACACTCGAACAAAAATATAAATGTAAACATAGTAGGTTGTCAGTTTTCAAACATTTACGCCTCCTAAGACGCAAGATCCCTTGCATAGTTCACGGAATGTTGCTGAATGGTCTTACTTAGGCCTAACTTCTATTCCTTCAAGAAAGAGACCTCTCTTCCGAATACTTGTCTCCTTAACATTCATTTGGACTTCATCTTCTAGGCCTGAATTGACGAACTCCCCAATCTCAATCTCCAACCACCCATCGTTTCTCATGCTAGGATGTTGCGATCCTACTGCTCTGTTGTGCTGCCTACCTTCCACATTTTGATCCAAAAAGGCAGTTTTAATACTACTATGGACACCTCCGACACATACTGATAACTCCAGAGGACAGTTCCGAAATCCTTGGGCATCAATCATCTTGAACACAAGATAAGCCGCATACTGGGTATTTGGGGACAAGGCAAGGATATTTATCATCCCACGAATATCAAACCACCACACTTGAAGAAGCTCAGCAACTTCAGGGAACCTGTCCAATAGTAGTTCTGCAATGATTAGAATATAGGAACTGAGTGAAAAGCTGAAAGTGGTTCATTACATGTCTATTTTTTTATTTGTACAAATGTTAGTAATTAGTTGTTATAATAGTATTTTCTCCTTTAACTCTTTCAGCCCTTAAACCCCAAACAAGTTGACCTGCACAGTTAATAAGTTTAAGTTATATATGTTGTTATAGGAAAAGGTATAATAGTCAAAGTAATTCACTGGCCACGGCTGCCAAGGACAGATACTCAGCCTCCACAATGGCACAAATGAACGTCTGAGGAGATTATAGACTACAAGGCCCAGACACATGCTGACTCGTTTTGTTGACAGCATAACAGATGCAAATCTAGAAATATTCCAGTATAATAGTATTGTAACAGCAACACTTTTATTTTTTAAGAAGTAAAAACATTTTGGAGACAAATAGTCGAATTGAGAATACTGAGTACATTGTCACACTTTATTTGTAACTGAATTACGGACGGAATGTCAGAAAATATGGAATTCAATACAACTTGAATGTAATGAGCATGGTTGACAAGGCAACCATAAAGATCATGATTCTTCATAGTCTTCCTTAAAGACCACCTGCTGTCCTGACTAGTGAAGGACTTATCAAATAAAATAATGGATTAAGTCTAAGTTTATAGCAATGAATTTATAGAAAGGAATTTAAAATTTAATGTAGGAACTAAAAACAAATCATGCAAAGTCAGTTGATCAAGAACATGTGTAGCAATACCAAGGCTTAAAACAGGAACTGCATCTTTAGTTGCAAAGTAAACTGGGCAGAGACTTTATAAATTTGGTGAAATGATGCAATGAAAAATATATAGAATTGTCTGTCGCAGCAACTAGGACCAAAAAAAGAAACTATGCAGATGAAGCGATAACCACAGGATTGCAGATGAAGGACCATGGTGCTTCAAGCTGAACTCGGATGCAAGAGATAGAAGAGTAAATAGCATGGATACATGCTGCTGGCTGATACTTAGCTGAGGTGAAGTGTCAACGATGGGGGATGGCGGAAAGCAAAATATTAAGCCGTCATACAACACCATGGCGCCGCCCTCCTTCACAAATTAAGCCGTTATACAACAGTGGAAGTAATACGGAGGAACAGACTCCAAATTATAAGCCACGGGTAACAGAAACTTGTACAAGCACTGGTTTCATAAAATGTGCTTTAAATTTGGGTTTGAACCCAAGGAGTAGCTAATGTGTTTTGATATATGGCGTGGCTTTGAACACTACACTGGCACCTTCCTGTCAATCATTCTTCACTAACTTGGATTATAATACAGAAGCACGATTACTCCAATAGAGAGTAATTAGAATCTCTCTGTATTGATAAAGGTATATTCACAAGTACAATTCAAATTTCAACAAAGGTAAATAGTTGTACAACCAATCATTGACAATCCTTGCTCTGTTAATGAAAATAATAGTATTAATATGAACACATGAGAAAAAAATAGAAAACTCGGTATCTAAGCTAACCTGGAATCAGGCATAGAAATCCAGTTCCAATAGCGTCGATCATCACCCCAAGCAATGGAAAGAGATCTAGCAGCAAGCATGTAACATTTTTTTCCACTCTTTCTCTCCAATTGGAAGCTCTGAATTTCAACACATATCCAAGGCTTATTAGCAATCCGAACTAAAAACATCTTATAAGAGAAATCGGAGGTTACAATGAATAATACCTTCTGATCATGATCGATGATGATAGGGCGATCAGAGAGAGCTAGATACAGAGCTTTTTTGGTTGGAACGTTGGCAAGGGAAGGCGAGTGTGAGATGATATAGTCGATGAAATGAGAATCGGAAGGGAGGAAATGATTCCAGACAGCATCGGAATCGGCGGCAGAAAGGAAAGTCTTGGAAACAACGGAGAGTCTGCTGGCGTCAACAGGAGTTGTGCGAGAGAGAATGGCGGAAATGCATCCTTCCGGCAATTCCTCAAACTCTGTCATTCTTTTGCTTTTTTGAGTTCTGAAGAACAAAAGAGTGAATGAGAGAGGTGGAAATAGTTGTAGTCGTTGCAGCAAGTGTGTGAATCGAAGGGAACAAGGTTCAACAATCAAGTCAAGTCAACCATAATCGGATTTATGGTATGTTTTCTAGTAGGCTTAAATATGCATTTCATCCCTGTAATTAGAGCTTGTTTGAAATTTCATCCCGAGCTTACTAATCCTTCTATTTTGCCCTTGCAAATATTAATCATTTGACTTTTGGTCCTAATTAAGTTTTTTGCTGAGGTGGACTGTCATTAGCGACGTGGTGCCCATGTCGCAAGTGATGATTGGACAAGGTGGTTGGCTTAAATAAATCTTTCGTCCATGCAAATATAGGTCATTTGAATTTTCGTCCCTGAAATTATTAATCAGATGTAATTAGGACCATTTTTCAAATGATTAATAATTGCAGGGGCAAAATGGAAGGATTAGTAAGCTCAGGGATGAAATTTCAAACGACCCTTAATTACAGGGATGAAATGCATATTTAAGCCTTTCTAGTATTTATAAATTCATATATTTAAATATGTGTCCCCACATTCTTTTTTTAGACTAAAATTGTTCATGTAGATTTCAAGTTATTTTTAAGGTAAGTTCCCCCCAAAAAAGTTATTTTTTAAGTTAATTTTCTTTTCTTTTTACCAAAGCACAAATTTAAATCATATCATTGGCAAAGTAGTAATAATGTTATAGTAAAATGACAATAATTATATAAAAAATAATAATTAGATTGTTAAGATGGTAGAATGTTTATAGATAATAATTGAAAATTATGAGTATTAATGTAATATTTCTATTAAATATTTTTCTCTTATATATACGAAAAATTTGTTAAATAGTTATGTCACGTCAGTTATAGATTTTCGTGCATATTTTTTTTTAGATTATAAAATCCGGACATTCCATACACTCCTCCTGTGTCAAAAATTCAAGAAAAATTGGCTCGGATTATATAATCCGAACTGTATTAGCACAAAGATTGAGTCTCTTTAAGATAGAGATAGTTAGTTTAAGAATTGTATTAACCATCATAACCCTCCTTCTTGTGTTTCACATCGTTGTTAGTTGTTCCCGTCAAGTCCAATAGAAAATTCGGTTTTCAGGCTCTAATCGGATTGCTTTGAAACCTGCTCAGAAAATCAGGAAAAAAAAATCAAGGATCATGACTCATATGGCACTCCGCCCCTCAAAATCTAAAATTTCATCGTTTAGACCAATTTTTCATTTATTTTTATATTTAATTTTCATATTCTTAGAAAAAAAAATGCATTAGCTTTATTTATTTGATTATCAGAATATTTCAGTGGTATTTTTATATTTTTCTAATTTTATTTGACATGCTTTTATCATTATTTTTTTGTTGTTTTTGAAAGGAGGAATGATATTTTGACATTCAATTTTCAACAACTTTTAGGGACAACCTTTTATTCTCTATTCTTATTGGATAATAACAATAGAGAGAGAAAAAGGAAGAGAGAGAATAAAAGTATAATGAGAGTATGAAAAAGAGTTGTCACAAAAGTTGTTGAAAATTGGTTGTCAAAATATCAATCCTCTTTTAAAAGCAAAGTTCAAAACTACTAAAATATGAGAAATTTTGATTGTTATAAGTTATAGGGTTTGGATTTTGTCAAAAAAGTTATAGGGTTTGCATATTTCCGATTTTATAATATGATAATCACTAAAAAATGTTTGAATTAATAATAATCTGAACCAAGAGTATTTTTGTAAAAAAAATTAAGGCACGTGAGAAACTCATACGATGAAAAAGGCAATAGCATGTCGTATTTGGTGTATGTAGAATCCAAGCATTTGGAGGGTGAAACAAAGCCCGTGATAGATGATAGATTAAGTTTGAAACTTGACATTTTACATGTAAGGTCTATGTAGTGTATGTTTAGTTTTAAATTTGGAGGGTCAAAATTGATTCTAGAGGTTGAAGAATTGATTTTATCATGTTTGAATGATTTAAAGGAGAATTGATTCAACTTAAAGTTAGAAATTGTAGTTTTTGCCTTCTATAATTGGTATCGTTGTAAATTTACAGAAATCACACTCACATCATGATTTTGTAGAGACTAAAAAAATGTAACTTTTGTAAAATTACGAAAGCTCAGCGTATATTTTTCAAACTCACTGCTAAAATGATACACATATTTTGCTTCTATTTTAATCAATCCATTCAAAATATGGAGAAAAAAAAAGAGGTGCAGTCTCCATAACTTTTAATTATTTAAATTGAGTCATTTTATTATTTTGAACTTGGGTTTATAATTTAATTCATGCATGCCATTAAAACAACAATTCTTGTATTTTGCAGTAAATTGTAGTCCACTTAAGACATTGCTTCCATTTAAATCAATATTATTACTCAACCAAGGTCTATCACACAGTAGTGAGTGCTGGAAGAAGAGTCAATCCTTCGTTAATACGTTTCAGCTTATTATTCATGAGTAACAATATTGATTAAAATAGAACCAATGCCTTAAACAGACCAGAATTTAAATCACTTGAATAAATTCCCCCAACGTTCATAGTTGAGGGTTCCAAGTCGATAAGTGGCAGCAAATTCATATTGCATCAAAGTATATTATATAGTTCAAACAATCAACAGTAAGCTGATATCCAAAACTCAGCTATCCCAATCCCAATATATTAAATCACAATAAGTGATATAAACACCATTATCCCAATATATTGAACCATGACAAGTAATAAAAGTTGTACATCCATATGCTTTACAAAGAAACAGTTTGGAACAAAGAGTTGACAATCTTCAAACCACCACCAGACGCAAGACCCCTTGCATAGTTCATGGAATGTTACTTAATTGTCTTACTTAGGCCTGACTTCTATTCCTTCAAGAAAGAGACCACTCTTCGAATTATAATCATCTATCTCCTTTATATTCATTTGAACTTCTTCATCTTCTTGGCCTGAATTGAAGAACCCGATTTCAATCTCCAACCACCCATCGCTTCTCACACTAGGACGTTGCAATCCTACTGCTATGTTATGCAGCCTACCTTCCGCATTTGGATCCAAACAGACAATTTTAGTACTTCTATAGCCACCTTCGAAACAAATTGATAACTCCACAGGACAGTTTGGATTCCGAAATCCAAAGCCATCAATCATCTTGAACACAAGATAAGCTGCATACTGAGTATTTGGGGACAATGCAAGCATGTTTATCATCCCACTAATATGAAGCCAACAAACAACAAGAAGCTCAGCAACTTCAGGGAACCTATCCAACAGTTGCAAAGATTAGAATATAGGAACTAAGAGAAAAGCTGAAAGTGATTCATTACATTTTTATTTTTTGTTTGGGACAAGCAAATGATAGTAATTAGTTAGTACATTAGCATTTATCTTCTTTAACTCTTCCAACCCTTAGCCCAAACAATTTGACCTACCCAGTTAATAAGTTATATATGCTGTTATACGAAAAGACATAATAATAATAGTTAAGGTAATTCACTAGCCACAGCTGCTAAGGACAGATACTCAGCCTCCACAAATGAACGTCTGACAGTAGATTGCTTGGATTCCAAGACAAAAGTAAATTTCTAAGAAAACATGGTATTGGTAAGATGTAGTGCATCTGCGGGTGAGTGTCCAGTGTCTACGCAAGTGGCCTAGTCAGCTACTGCATAGGTCTTCAGCTGCAAGGGTAAGGAAGAAGTTGCAGAAAATAGAACACCGTAGACATGTGCGCATTTCAAATATCTGAACAGATAATAGACTATATCAAGATGAGGACTACAAGGCCTAGACACAAGCTGATTCATTTTGTTGACATCATAACAGATGCAAATCTAGAAATTGTCCAGTATAATAGTGTTCAACTTGTATACATTAAGAAGTAAAAAACATTTTGAAGACAAATAGTCAACTCGAGAATAATGAGTACACTGTCACACTTTATTTGAAACTTAATTATGGAAGGAATGTCAAGAAATGGGGAATTCAATACAACTTTTGAATGTAATAAGCATGGTAGACAAGGTAACCATGAACATCATCAGTATTCGGTCTTCCTCAAAGACCATCTGCTGTCCTTGATGAAGGACTCAGCAAATAAAATAATAAGTATAAGCTTATAGCAATGAATTTATGTAAATCGATTTGAACTTGAATATAGGAACTGAAACCAAATCATGAAAATTCAATTTATCAAGAACAATGTGTAGCAATACCAAGGCCTAAAAAAGGAGCAGCGTCTTTATTTGAAAACTAACAAACAAATTGAGCAGAGATTTTAAAACTTTGGTGAAATGATATATTGAAAAATAAATAGGATTGGTTGTCGCGACAATTAAGATGAAAAACCTATGTAAATGAAGCAATAACTGCATCATTAAAGATGAAGGATCTTGGTGTTCAAGGTGAACTTGGATGACGGAGATAGATGAGTGAATAGCATGGATACGTGCTGCTGATACTTAGCATAAGTGAAGTGTTATCGATGGTGGATGGCAGACCACAGCACAAAGAAAAAAGTACGCACTTTTTAGCCACCAATAAACGTCATGGCGCCACCATAGCCAATATTTGACAACACTGGAAGTGATATTGAGAAACAAATTTTAAGCCACAGGGACATTGAATATTTGTCCGAGCACTGGTTTGACTGAACGTGCTTTAAATTTGGGTTTGAAATCGAGGGAATAGCTACGTGGAGCAACACGGGAAATTCAATAATCAAAGGAACCAGAAAATAAGGAGAATTGTAAGAGAGAAACAGAGAAGCACAACTTAAATAAAATTGAAATTGGAATTCCTCAATCTTGCTTCCTCGATTTTAGTATTATTAACACAAGAAAAAAATTAGAAAACTTAAGATCTAAGCTAACCTGGAATCAGGCATAGCAATCCAGTTCCAATATCGATCATCATCACCCCAAGCAATTGCAAGAGATCTAGCAGAAAGCATGTAACACTTTTTTCCACTCTTTCTATCCAATTGAAAGCTCTGCATTTCATTGTATCCAATTCCAAGGCTTTATTAACAATAGCTTTTTGCACAACAATCAATCCAAAATTCATATTTTTACTATACAGATGATAAACCCTACCGTTACAGAGAAGAGAAGAATACCTTCCGATCATTGTCGATGATGATAGGGCGATCGGAGAGAGCGAGATAGAGAGATTTTTTGGTTGGAACGTTGGCAAGAGAAGGAGAATGTGAGATGATAGAGTCAATGAAATGAGAATCGGAAGGGAGAAATTGATTCCAGACGGCGTCGGAATCGGCGGCAGAAAGGAAACTCTTGGAGACAACGGAGAGTCTGCCGGCGTCAGCAGGAGTTGTGCGAGAGAGAATGGCGGAAATGCATCCTTCCGGCAATTCTTCAAACTCTGTCATTCTTTTGAGTTCTGAAGAAGAAAAAGAGTGTGAACTGAAGTCTCAACGTTCATGTTCAAGTCAATTCAACCATAATTGGTCTTATAATTTATTTTTAGTATTTATTTATAAATTCATATTTAAACATGTTTCCCCACATATTCCCTAAAAAAAAGTAATTTTTTAAGTTTAATTTTTTTTTTCTTTTCATTTTATTAAATCACAAATTTAACTCGTATCATTATTTGATACAATAACTAGCATAAGAAATAGTCATCCTTGCAAGAGTGTGAACAATCATATTCATTCTTTTTAACATAAGCAATGTAACTTATTTTTCGGTATATTTTACGAAGTGACGGTTTAAATAAGAATATATGTTACATTGTCTACCTTAGGCCTAAGTTCTATTCCTTCAAGAATGAAATTTCCCTTCATCTCATCAGCATTCATGTCACCAGCCTTAATATCGATAACACTCGCATGGACTTCTTCAACTTGGAGTCCTAAATTGAAAAACTCTCCCATCTCAATCTCCAACCACCCATCAGTTTTCACACTAGGACGTGGTAGTCCTACACCTATGTCGTTCAACTCTTCCAGAACCCGATACCAACTTCTATCTCTGATGTACAGTTTGGGTTCCATGTTTGGATCCAAACAGACAATTTTAGTGTTGCCAACCTTCGATGCCGACGAATAAATCCACGGGAAGGATCCTACGTCCATAGGCATCAATCATCTTGAACACAAGATAAGCTGCATACGGAGTATTTGGAGACAAGGCAAGCATGTTTATCATCCAACGAATACCAAGCAGCCACACAAGACGAAGATAAGCAACCTCTGGGAACCTGTCCAACACAAAAAGTTACAGAAATAAGAATACATGAATTGAGAAAAAAGCTGAAAGAGATTATAACATCACAAATGGGGTATTTAGATGGGTGTAGATATTGCTAGTTCCTAAACAAAAATTTCGAAGTAATGATAATTAAATCATTTCAAGTGAAAATGATTGTGATTAACTTCTCAGTTATAAGCCACGTTGTTTGTTATCCACAAAGATTTATCAGACAGTAGACTACCATTAATGTTATTGAAGTTCAAATTTGGGTGTATAGTTAACTTTGAGATTGCGTAGTCTAACCAGAAGTTTTAACAAGGAGAAAGTGAGAGAAGTAGAAATAGAAAATATTTTCATTAAACTTCTTTATACATATTCAACCTCTCAATGTTTTTCATCTTGCATAAAAGAAAAGCCTTCTTGGTATGGGTGTATTCGACCTCTCCTGTTTTTTTTATCATGCATAGTTGAAAGTTTCCTTGATGGAGGGAATAGGATCAATCAAGTGAACTCATATATGAAATATTCAAGGATTGACGAGGCTATTAAGTTAATAAACACAATTAAAATAAAAACAAATTGAAAAGTTCAGAGCTAACCTAGAATCAGGCACAACAATCCAGTTGCAATATCGATCATCATCATCATCACCCCAAGAAATGTCGAGAGATCTAGCGGCAAGCATGTAACACTTTTTTCCACTCTTTCTATCCAATTGAAAGCTCTGCATTTCAATATTTCCAAAGCTTACAACAATCAATTGAGCATTCGTATGTAGCTGTAGAAAATATTTGCATTTGCCTCAAGCTTTTTATTAAACTAATGGTTTCACTATTTTCTTTCTCAAACTCTAGCACCAGAGTTTCTTCCGCATATATATTTTACAATGCATAAACTGTTAAAATCTAATAGGTATTGTATGCTAATACGAATTAAGGACATTTCAATGCATAACTAATATTTCATTTTATTTACCTAATTATCTACGTTTATAGGGCATAATTTAAAGACAAAATTACAATTGTAGTCCCTTAACTTAATTTGAGATAACAGTTTAATCCTTTATCTGTTTTTCATTTCAATTTTGTTCTTTTGGTCTATTTTCATATGTGCTTTCAAGCTTCAAATCTAATATTTTCATGTAAACATATATGCAAACATATGAAAATGGACCAAAATGACAAAGTAGAAATAAAAAATAAAAAGATAAAGGACCATACTCTTACCTAATATGATGTTAAACCCTAATATTCAAGAAATCAGTGATTTATTTACGGTCAAATCAGATATGATGATAAACCCTAATATTCAAGAAATCAGTGATTTATGAAGAATAATACCTTTTGATCATGATCGATGATGATAGGACGATCAGAGAGAGCGAGATAGAGAGCCTTTTTGGTTGGAATGTTGTCAAGTGAAGAAGATTGTGAGAGGATAGATGAGATGTCAGAAGTGAGAAAGCGATTCCAGACATCATCAGAATCGACAGCAGATCGAAAAATCTTAGAAAAGACGGAAAACCTGCCAACATCAATTGGAGTCGTGCGAGAGAGTATGGTGGCAATACACCCTTCGGGAAATTCTTCAAACCTTGTCATTCTTTGATGCTTACGATGACTTTTAGTGTACATAAATGATAGAAATTGTGTACTATATCCCAAATTGAATATTAGTCATTGATATAATTTAAAATAATTTCAATGGCAATAAAATGTTTTATTCATATTTATTCAAAAAAAATGTTTTATTCCTATGATGCACCTTTTGCACTCAATTTTTCTTTTCCTTTCACTTGCATGTCATTCTTCTTCCTTAGGGGTGGGAACAGGCTAGACCGTCCGACTGGGGCCTACGACTTAGCCTACTTAAAACCTAGATTGGCCTAACTCATTTAATAAAAAGACTAGACTCAAGCTTTTAATAATAAGGCTTACAAAAAAACATATTAAACCCGTCAGACCGACCTATTAAGCTTTTTATATATAATATATCTTCCATTATTGATATTGTTGAAGTGTTTCCATAAACTCAAGCCTTCATATGGTTTGGTTATTTATAAATAGCAGATATATTGGTGTGATTAGACCTTCGTAAGATTTCGTTATTTAGTAGCAGACATATTCATGTGATTTAGGCTGTCATAAGTTTTGGTCTATTTAGTAGTAGGTTTATAGGTGTTGCTAGTCCTTTGTGTAAAATAGATTTTAGGCTTTTGGAAACACACTTGAGAACAACAACATTCATCTCCTTCCTCACAAAGAGGAATTTGGAATTGGTACAGACGAAGGACTACATGATGAAAGATCAGAGTGCTCCATTCCAAGTTGAATTTGAACACAATAGATAAATGGAAGAGATGGATATATTCTTTGTAAACTTAATTAGATAATCGGAGTAAAGTGGCAAAATAGAGCATAGACTCCATATTCCAAGCCACGGTGGCATCAGTTACATTTAAACGAAAATTATCTTCTCTCTCTAACTGATCCTAAGACTGTTGCTAAATTATAGGGACATTGTAATGAAACATATGAAAGTCCTATATAAAATGGTTGTTAGAAGGGAATATTCAAAATTGATTTTATCATGTTTTGATGATTTGAAGGTGAATTGATCTTGCTTGGAAAAATTGAAACAATCCATTAAAAATTGAAACAATTATCCCAGTACCGAACCATGACAAGTAATAAAAGTTGTACATATACTTAACAAAGAAACACTCTAGAACAAAAATATAAATGTAAACATAGTAGGTTGACAATCTTCAAACATGTTATGGAATGTTGAAGAACTCTTCCAATTATTTAGGCCTTGCATAGTTCATGGAATGTTGCTTAATGGTCTTATTTAGGCCTAACTTCCATTCCTTCAAGAAAGAGACGTCTCTTCCAATTATTTGTCTCCTTAACATTCATCTGGACTTCATCTTCTAGGCCTGAAAAGAAGAACTCTCCGATCTCCATCTCCAACCACCCATCACTTTTCAGACTAGGACGTTGCGATCTTACTACTATGTTGTGCAGCCTATCTTCCAAATTTTTCGTAAAAATACTAAAAGAAAATGTTAAAGGGACTACAAATTGTGATTTTATTATTAAAACGAAATTTTAGATATATATATATATATATATATAGAAACCAAAACATATTTAACCCTTTAAAATATAGTTATTTATTGTAAACAATAATAAATGGTAAATGGTAAGATTTTAGATAAATTAATAAAAGTAAAAATGGAAGAAAAGTTAAAAGCCAAAAGGTGAAACACTATTTAAAATAACATCTGAAGAATAAACTTTAAGCTAATGAAATAAGTTATACGCTTGTGATGGAATGACTTTTATCAAACAAGACATTTCAATCATACAAATCCTAACAAAAGCCTTTATAGAGATGTTTGAATGAATTAATGAATATAGCTTATCACAATTTTATAAGATGCTTATACCATAATTTCGTTGGTTAAATATGTTTTTAGTTTCTACAAAATTATGGCTTTTTAAATTTAGTCTCTAGAAAATTTTAATGGTAATTTTAATCCTATGTAAGATTTTGTACTCCAAAATAGTCCTAAATAAAATACAAATAGGACTAAAAGTAAATAAAATTTTTGTAGGAACTAAGGTTGAAAGCTTGTCATTTTGTGGGGATATTTAACCCAATTTTAATAAAGCTTACAAGTTACAGTATTAACTTTTACCCATTCATGGAGCTTATAACAATAGAGAACAACTTCAATTCCCGGGTGCCTCATTCTTTTTAAACTTATATTTTCTTTTATAAATTTATCCATTTTCCTTTTTTTTGGTAGGTAAACATCCTTCTCTTTTTTATATGCATATATCTTTTATATATACACCATTTTGATAGCGGAACGTGTGCAATGTTAAACAAATTTGCAAACTCGGATTTTAGTATTTAGGCCACTTCTTAAAATTATTAATACACTTTTTTTTAATGGTAGTCGGAGTTTGAACTCCAAACTTTACATATATTATACTGTCTCTACCAATTGAGCTAAGCTCACGAGGACAATTATTAATATACTTTAATAACGATGGTTTGATTCTTTAATTATTTTAAATCAAATTTTAAAATTTCATTAACATTTTATAATTGTTTATGTACTGAAATATCCAAACACTTCAATTTATGTACTCTTTTTAATGTACATGTCCAAATATAAAAAATTTATTGAATATAAGAGCTTATGCAATAAGCATTTGGTGTTTACTCTCAACATATTTGTATATTACCATCAATCATCTTGATGGCAAAGATCTGTCAAATTCTATTTGCATGTTCTAGTTAGGCACTATTCTGAAATCCAAGACACAAGACCCCTGCATAGTGTATGTTGTTTATTATCTTCCTTAGGCCTAACTTCTATTCCTTCAACAAAGAAACCTCTCTTCCAATAATAACCATCCTTTATCCCAGTAATACTCATTTCAACTTCTTCATCTGCTAAG
>Ga0099826_10001692_pt1 | contig 13548 bp, 11 predicted proteins | sample Mtrugardesep15_FD_76830 | JGI IMG/M metagenome (GOLD analysis project Ga0099826, IMG submission 76830) | Root nodule microbial communities of legume samples collected from California, USA - M. trunc garden sep15 | ecosystem: Host-associated > Plants > Roots > Nodule | place: USA: California... | reverse complement strand
TGATTGGTTTGTTAGAAAATCATTTGGGGAAACTAAGATTGATCTTGCTAAGTTTCCTTTGCTTAAAAGTGTTGGTAATGATGAAACTGCTTTGGTCAACCAAGCCTTCTTCAATAGATTCGAACGTTTGTTGAAACTTTCCTCTTTTGTAGCTGAGGTATGTCGTAACTAACTTCCCTGTCACACAATCTTTCATTATTATTGTCTTTCTTTTTATTTGGAATTGGATAGCAACACGAATTTTTTTGAGCTTATAGTTGATAATTTATAGCTTATAAGCTTGTATGACCAAAATAGACATGTTTAGTGACAATTTTTTTTCACTCTATTTGGTAAAAACTAGTGAATAGCTAATAAGCTAGATTATAGTGGATTAACTTATAGCGGATAGCTAACAAAAATAAACTATAAGCTCGTGAGAAAATGATGGTTGCTTCCTTTTTAGTCATATGAGCTTATAAGATATAAACTATGAAATATAAGCTCAAAAATGTGTCTTGCGAAATAGATCCATAACCAATTTTGATAAGTTACTTCAAGTAGTGTATAGTTATCATTTCTTCCCTCAATTTTACTCCGGGTATCTTAAATGAAAGAAATTATTAAATATTAGTTAAACATATTTTTTTCATGTCACTATATTTATCAACTAGTTTAACCGTTAATTTTACTAGACAATACAAATTCAACCAACTAACATATTTACTATCAGCTAGCTTATCGCCTGTCTATTATCTGTTTCGGAAAATGCTTAGCAGTTTCGAAAATAGTTTAGTTAATTTTTTTTACAATTCAATTAAAATTTTTATTATAGATAAAACAAATTAACCACTTTGAATTAAACAAAGAGACCAATCAAATGTGTTGCATTGCAGGTGAAGAAAGCTATGGCAGAAGGGAGGCAAGTAGTGTTTACAGGGCACTCTTCAGGGGCTGTTTTGGCCATTCTAGCAACATTTTGGGCATTGGAAGAGTATCTTTACCCAACCAAAATCCAAATTCAGCACAAGTCACCTAAGTGTGTCACTTTTGGGTCTCCCTTGGTTGGTAATCATATATTCTCTCATGCTTCAAACAGAGAAAAATGGTCTCATCATTTCATACACTTTGTCATGCAATATGACATTGTACCAAGGATTTTTCTTGCTCCTTTCTCTTCTATTGAAAAACTTATTAGTCCTGTTCTTCAGCTTTTGACTCCTAACAGCAACTCCTTAACTCAAGATCCAATAAGAGACAGTGTGACTTGTGAATTTTACTCCACTGTGATGAGGAATGCAGCAACTGTTACAAGCCATGTTGCTTGTAATCTAATGGGAAGCACAAATTGGTTGTTGGAGACTATGACAAATTTCGTCGAGTTAAGTCCGTATAGACCCTTTGGGACTTACATCTTCTGCAATGGTAATGGTCAGCTGATTGTGGTAAAAAACTCGGACGCTGTTTTACAACTTATGTTTCATATTGCTCAGCTAAGAGATTTGGCACAACTTTCTGAAGTTGCCAACAAAAGCATACTGCAGCATCTAGCCTATGAAGCTGAATTAGAGGAGAGCTTAGGAATGCAAAATGTGGTGTACTTAAACAAGCTTGATGATCTTCCTTTGTCTGCTGGTGATGGTCATGATACCGACATTGCAGCCGCCTTGGATAGCCTTGGACTGGTCAGTAATTAAATTTTTACTTTCTCTACATCTCTATAGAAAGCATATTTAGAGTCAAGGTTTAAAAAGTGTGATTGTGATTGCAACGTCAAAGTTTTTATTTATGACTTTGTGACTGCACTACGACTGCAATTGTGGTTGCATCACAACGTGACACTCGACCATTATTTTAAACCTTGGTTAGAGCATGTTATTGTGAGAGAAGTTAATGTTGACCATCCATTTACAATTGTATGGTCAAGAATAACTCCTCTTGCATCTTCTGCTCTCACTAGATATGTCTTTCAATATGATAGATCTTATACAAACATAAAATTAGACTGCATAATTTAGCTAGCTGATATGTGTGTGCGTGTGACAATTTGTTTTGCTGAAACTGATTTCAGAGCGTAAGAGCACGGCTGTGCCTTCGAGCAGCTGGTGAGTTAGAAAAGCAAAAAGAAAGAAATGAAGAGAAAATAAAAAAGGAGGTTCAGGACAAGGCTGTGGCAAGCATGAGGGATTTGGAAGAGTACAAATCAACATGTGAGATAAACAATGGAAAAGGTTATTATGATGCCTTCAAGGTTCAAAAGGATCCAAAGGATTTCCAAGCAAACGTGAAGAGGCTTGTGCTTGCAGGAGTATGGGATGAGATCATTGAAATGCTGAAGAGGTATGAACTGCCAGATGAGTTTGAAGGGAAAAAAGAATGGATTGAACTCGGAACGAGATTCCGTCATCTTGTTGAGCCTCTAGATATTGCCAATTATCACCGTCATTTGAAGAATGAGGACACAGGACCTTACATGAACAAGGCTAGGCCAAAGAGGTATAGGTACACTCAGAGATGGTTGGAGCATGCAAACAGGTCACCAAAAGCAGAAATCACAGAATCTACCTTTTGGGCTGAGGTAGAAGAACTTTGCAGCTGGACTAGTAATAATAAACCTTTTGAAGATGTCAAGGAAAGGGTTCTCAAACTTGAGCATGATATTAAAATGTGGACTGATAATGATAAAGAGGTACTAACCAAGGATGTGTTCTCAAACGATCCTACCTTCATAAAGTTATGGGAAACTCTACCTCAGGAACATAAATCTACATCCTGCATCTCCACTCTCTTTACTGTTAAAGAATAAATTAACTGGCTATCTTTACACCCATATGAGTTGGTTTTGTGGTGTCGGCTTGAGACCTTGAAGTGTCTCCTCTCAAGATCTCAGGTTCAAATCCTCCTTATGTCAATTTTTGTGGGCTAGTCCATACAGGGCTTTGCTATGGCTTAAAATGGCCTCCCGCTAGTGGAGACCCTTCTCGTAAATATAAGACAATCTTCATACATGACTACTTCAACACTCCTTGGGAAATAAAATCTTTTGTACCTGCAAATGTACTGCTACTTTGGCTTTGTCTTATTCAAGCCACTTGTTCTGTCATCTCATTGTTTTAGTTTGTATTCTTCATTCGTCAACAATGTTGTTGTCATTTTCAGTTTTCGATATAATGTTCCGCATGCTTTAAATTCAAGAATCATTGTATTTGTACTCTTAGATGCTTAGGGGCAATAAGATACTTGATCATTAGCCCTTTTCGATTAGATTTTGAGATGTCTCAAACTATATTAGAATACAGTTGGTGTAGTTATTGAATCTAATGTCTTTGTTGTTGTTAAATGAATAAATTCAATTCAGCTCTCGCCACAATAGACACTGCAGTTCAAGATAAATCTTTTTGTAATGAATTTGGTTAATACAGTCTGTTGTTTAACTTAAAAATGGCAGAAAATGAAGAGAGGAAAGTAATGGAAAAAACAAAAAGCCAAATAAATGTGTAAAAAAGAGAAAGTTGGAGATGCGGGGTATCGATCCCCGTACCTCTCGCATGCTAAGCGAGCGCTCTACCATCTGAGCTACATCCCCTTTGATGTGAATAAAATTGTAAATATCATAAATAACCGTCTAAGAGAAGATGAGAAGTTAACAAGCATATGTGATTTTCTCAACATATGATTACAAGTCAATTATATTTACTTTGCTTCATAGTGAACACTATTGTAATGTTACGAAAATAAGAAGACACCATCTCCCTAAAATTTTGTAGAATAACACCAAATTCAGAGTAGTCCACATTCTTATGTTTTCCTTAGTATAGCAGATTGTTTCTACTCCTCAATACACCAACTGCAAATTCTCAATCATTTATGCTCTAAGTCATGTTTAAGAGATTTAGTGTCTCCTCAAGAACATTCAGGAAACTCAATCTTCACCAACAAGAATAAGACTTGGGGGATGCAAGGAAGCAGCAATGCCAACCTGTTTTGGCTTCTTGTGTGCACCTAATGTAAGTTATAGAACAACATACCCTTTGGATTGAAGAAGAACGCTTGTTGAAACACAATCCCCATAATATTCATCCTTGAAAATTAATGATTTGATAATACAAAATCTCTCATATAATAACTATTTTGTAATTTTACTTTTGAAGGATATAAAATTATGATTTACTTAAAATATAAAATATTAAGTTGATTTCATTTCATATCATATATTTTAGAGTGGAGATCAAATTTAGTCCTTCACAATTTTCTCGCAACCCAATTTAATTTAGGAAAATGTTAACAAGTGTCCTTGAGATATTTGTTAAGAAGTTTAAAAAGGAAATTTTGTCTTGGGAATGATTTGACACATTGAAAGTTTAAAAAGTCACTTTATCCACATGAATTTTATAAATTACTTCTATTTTTAAATCCTTAACTAATGCCCTTAACAAGACCCTTTAATTTAAGGCAAAATTGAAAATCAAAGTAGTCTCTTACCTTTTCATACAAAGACAAATAAGTTCATTTTTTATAGTGATTGAAAGACTAATTTGTCTCGTTCTTCTTAAAATTGGAGGTTGAAATGAGTTATAAAAATAAAATAAAAAGTAAAAATTGATAATCTTATTATTATCCGGTACCCACCACCAAAACGGAAAGTATCAAAATAGATCAAAAATTAATGGGTTAATAGTGTTTTACCCCTGTAAAATATTTTTTTTGAATTTCATCCTTTTAATTTGAAGATTTTTTGGTTTTGGACCTTCATGGAAAATTTCACCTCCTGTAATTTGAGCAAATTAAGGTTTACCCCCTTGTAGTTTAAACAAATTTCGGTTTACCCCCTGTTAATTTGAGCAAATTTCGGTTTACCCCTCTGCCATATCTTCGATTTTGTACGGTCAAAATTCACGAAGGTCCAAAACCAAAAATCTTCAAATTACAAAGACGAAATCCAGAAAAAATATTTTACAAGGGGTAAAACTGGAAATAACCTATATTACAGGGGTAAAACTCTATTAACCCAAAATTAATTATGAGATCAAAACAATAAAAAAATTAGTTAAGGGAAAAAATAGTAATTAAGCCCTAATATTTAATGTTCAAATGTCACCAAAAAAAAAAAAACTTCTGCTTATATGTGTAAGCGCTGATCAAAATTCTCATTTCACAGTCACACAGGCACAGTTCCCTTACTACTTACATTCCCGCAAACTGCTTCTTCCATTATTCCATTTCATAAAATTCAATTTCCAACTTAAATTTAATTTAATCTTTCACAAAACAAAAAGTGAAAAACTCACTCAGAAAAATGAAGACTATTCCACTGATTCTAATGGGTTGTGGAGGAGTTGGTTCTCACCTTCTCCAACACATTGTCTCATGCCGTTCTCTTCACTCTTCACAGGTAAAATTGATTCTCATGTTTCTCATTCTGTTTTTATTTCCTTGTATATCTTCATTCTCACCACTACCAATCTAGTATCAAATTCATTGCTTTAGCTTGAAACTTGAAACTTTGTGATGATTTCTGATGACCCATTTGTTATCTGGTAATAAAAATCATTGCTTTAGCTTGAAAGTGAAAATTTTATGATGATTTCTGATGACCCATTTGCGTTTTAGTATCAAAATCATTGATTTAGTTTGAAAGTGAAAATTTTGTTATCATTTCTGATGACCCATTTGTCTTCTAGATCATTTTTTTTCTTTGTTTTTTTATCATGGGTTTATTCTTTGGAGTTTATTTGCTACCTTAAAATTCATCTAGCTATTGATCATAGTAAATTAAGAATGTACCACCAACACTTCTGATGGAAGACATGTGTTCATTTAATTCATTTTTAAAAGAATTCACTGGTGTCGATGTGTCTGTGTTAGTGTTTCATAAAGTACGATCATTTTCCGACATTGATGGAAAATGTGTTTATAAATTCTAAGTGTTTTTGTTGGTTGATGTTTTGAATTTTGATTGTTATTTTGGTTGGCAGGGACTGTGCTTGAGAGTTGTGGGAGTTGGTGATAGTAAATCTCTGGTGGTTGTTGATGATTTGTTGAATAAGGGGTTTGCTGATAGTTTTCTGTTAGAACTTTGTCGGCTCAAGCATGGTGGCGAGTCTTTATCAAAACTTGGTGATTTAGGTAGATATCTATGCCAGTTTTCTTAGCTTGTCTTAGTTGTGATGTATGAATGTTTGTGCGATTTCTTATGATTACTATTTGATTGTAATTGAAAGGACAATGTCAAGTATTTGTGCATCCGGAATCGGAAGGAAAGATTTTGGAGATTGCATCTCAACTTGGTAAAAAGACAGGTGTGTTGGGTTTTATTTTGTCACGCAGCACCTGCTTATTGTGATTGATTTCAAAGAAAATCCGAAATAAGAGTAAAACTGTGTGTATGAAAAATTGCTTAGACATCGTATCTGAATTTTTCATTGTAGGTTTGGCCTTTGTCGATTGCACTGCTAGCTCTGACACTATCGTGGTACTAAAACAAGTGGTGGATTTGGGTTGTTGTGTTGTTATGGCAAACAAAAAGCCTCTTACGTCTACAATGGTAAGATCATCACAAGTGTCATAATAATTGTTGAAATGGGAGGTTAGAAAATACATCATATTTGTCAAGCAGAAAAATCCTACTTACGTCTAATTTAACTTTATCCTCTTGTAACTAGTGGCACTTGTTGATACTTGATACATTCTAGAAGGAAAAAAAAAAATCTAATTTACCCCCTCTAATTTATGGTCATGTTCAGTTTGGTCATAAAAAAAAGAGATGATCCTTAAACTTTATAATGTATGGAATTTTGTATTTCCATTTCATTTCCTGTTGATATTAACAGAATTTGTCATTTTTATATCATGTTTTTGAAGCTTCGGCACCGAAGTGCTCATATGATCCTTCTTGAATTGGACTTTTCCAATCTTGAAATTCGCTGAAAAAAATAGTCACTTGGCATGTCAAAAAGTTTAGGACATTGCTTGTGTCAAAGTTTTGAGACCGAAGTGCACAAGTCCCTAGGTTAAAGGGGGTTGATTAGACTTTTCCCTAAAATAAAGTTTCATTATAAATATTCTATCAAGTAAAAGATAAGGTTTTATGCTTTCCCACATTACTTTGTTCTATTGTTGCACGTGCCTCGTCTAAAGAATAACTCTCTCTTACATGGAACAGGTGGATTTTGAAAAACTTCTGACATATCCACGTCGTATCCGACATGAGTCAACTGTAAGTGATGTTAATTCATGCCTTAATATGATTAAAGATTTATTAACAAGTTAAACGAGATGGGACTATATTAAGTGTTGTGAAACTGTGAATGTAAGAATTTTCTATAAAAAGGAATATACTGCAAATTTGTTTCTGGAATTTCTTTGATTGGTTATATTTCTGTCTTTAACTCTAATCTCGGAGTAACCAAACTAGAGCCTGTATAAGTTCTGGATGTATTGTATGGATCTATAATTGGCAAGCAGTTGCTTTGCAAAAATTCAGACCTTAGTAAACAAGGAATGTAATCCAGGGGAAAATCTGAATGTTCTGATTTGCAGACAATTATCTGACGACTCATCTAAATTCTTCCATTAAAGAACTTGGTGTTATGTCATCTTCATCTAGAAATAAGGAAGGAAAGATTTTGAATTTGAGGAGTGTGCTTTACTCAATAATATTCTCATGCATATATAAAAATATGGAAGTTCAAAATCAAAATCTGAAAAAAGGGAGCCAATATATGAATTCTATTTTAATTTTGAAATGTGTGAATGGTATTATTGTATTTTTTTCTTTCAATTTTTTAAAATCATTTTACTTTAAGATTGTTCTTTTTGAACAAAAATGTATGTTTCTTTAACTGTGAAATCTAAATGCATGTTCTCGGAGTCGTGATACATGTTTGATTCTGACACTTGTTTGTCTCATCCATTATTTTTTAATTAATCATTATTTCTGTTTACTTTCTGGCAATTTTTCAATGACGTATTTATGCTTAAATCAACCCTTTCCTTGGCATCAGTTGATTATACACTATCTTGTTAAGTGACCAATTTTTTGAACTTGTCTTGTAGCAAAATAAGAAACGTGCTTTGAATGGGCCATGTACATTTGTTAAGTTGTCAATTAATGACAGTGAAATCTAATACAGTACTTCCTTGGTTCCTTAGACCAATTCTATTTACTTGTTTTCCAAAGTTCTATGCAACATTAATTATTACTAGTCAATTATGCCCTTATGTTTTTATTGCATAGAGGAATGATGGAATGAGATGATAAATAGTTAATGGTATTATCGGAAAAAAAAATATAATTCCATCAAAAATAACAAAATTTATTACTTTTCTTGGTATGTATAAATAACTTTAAAGCGACAACTAAAAAGGAATTAAGGAAGTTCGAAACTTTTCTTATCAAATTCAAAATCTTATTTGGCTTCATGGGGATATTGAAAAATCATGGATTTTGAGGAGCTTTGACTGATCTGGTTGTGATATTTTTAAAGGTAGGTGCTGGTCTTCCTGTGATATCATCCCTGAATCGCATAATCTCGTCTGGCGATCTAGTTAATCGCATTATTGGAAGTTTGAGTGGTACATTATCTTTCATCATTGTATGATTACATCTTCTAGATATTATTTTTTTTATGCTTGATCATATATTCATTGTTGGCAGTCTTCCACATAAGTGTAAGGTATTGTTATGTTGATATTGGAATTTATTCTGCATACTCTTACTAGGGACATTGGGGTACGTGATGAGTGAAGTTGAAGACGGAAAGCCACTGAGCCAAGTTGTTAGAGCGGCTAAAAGTCTGGGGTACACTGAACCAGGTTATTGACAGCTACTTTTGAAATTGCATTATTCAATGGGTTCCATTTGCTAATTGCTACACAATTAGTTTATGAAAATTTACCTTTAAATTTGTGGAATATTTATGCATATTGTTTTATTGCAGATCCCCGTGACGATCTTGGTGGAATGGATGTTGCTAGAAAGGTTTGTTTTTCTTCTGCAAAATTTAGTTTTACAGTTGTGCATGCTTTATCCAAAAGCTCACAAATCTGTACCATTGGCCCGTGTTAGCCAAATTTATGTGTTGGGTGTGGCTAATGGGGTTTCAGTTTCAGTTTCATTTTCGAAGTTTTGATATTGAAGTTTATCAATTTTTAGTTGACCATTTCTTATCACAGGACATTGTGCACTACTTTATATGAAGTTTAATGTACTATTATGAATAGTAGTTTAAAATGGTCTTAAATCTTATTTTGGGCTAATATTTGAAACAGGCTTTGATTCTGGCTCGAATACTTGGTCGTCAGATTAATATGGATAGCATTCAGGTTTGTGACATTTTTCACATTCTACTTTGCTATCCTACCTTTCCTTTATTTATCGTATTTTTTCCCTATGCTATGTTAGTAATTTTATATGAATTTCACAGATTGAAAGCTTGTATCCCAAAGAAATGGGGCCTGATGTAATGACTGTTGATGACTTTCTGAGTCGTGGACTCTTATTGCTAGACAAAGACATTCAAGAGAGAGTTGAGAAGGCAGCTTCAAACGGAAATGTTCTGCGATATGTCTGTGTCATTGAGGGCCCAAGGTATCTTTTTTTCCTCCTTTCATATTGTGTTCAATTCAATCAAGCATTTTCACACTTCCACACATACGGTTTTCTACTTTTTCATGTTCAATTGAATCTTTGCATATAATTTGGTAATGTTTAATGTTCAAAATTATTAATATTAAATATGTTGACACCTTTTATATCAATTATAACTTCTCTCCTTTTTCAAGGTGTGAAGTTGGTATTCAAGAGCTTTCAAAGAATTCTGCTTTAGGAAGATTAAGAGGAAGTGATAATGTGGTGAGCTTATTTTATTTTCTCGTTTTTTGGTTTTAAAGTATTTTTAATTAGGATTTTTGACCATTTTAGAGGCTTGACCTTGCACAAAAAGTTTTCTTTCTCAATTTCTTTGCTCTTCCGTTCAGTACAAGTTCATCTTTCTGGAGCAATAACTTTGAAGTCTTGACCATTTTTGTATGTTGATGCAAATGACAGTTGGAAGTATACACTCGGTGCTATAGTAACCAACCACTGGTTATTCAAGGTGCTGGAGCTGGAAATGACACAACTGCGGCTGGTGTCCTTGCTGATATCGTGGATATTCAGGATTTATTTCCTTGAGGGAAACGTTTTTATTCTGTGAATGTAAAGAAAATAAAAGGTACAGCTTCTTGATATCTTGTTCTGGAATCTTGCTGAGGTGCTTTTAAATTTTTGGTTAAAATTTTGATTTGGTAATTTGTCCTATCAATTTCAATGTAAAAACTCACTTATAATATAAATGCGTTGATGGTTTATGGCTGGTTTATACATCATTTTTTGTTTATGCAGCCCTGAATACATTTCGAGTCAAAATCTCAAGTTGATGGTCAATGGAGGCTTAATATGGATGGATATTACTAGATTACCTGAGAAGCACTCTTTTCCCTTCAAGCACATTCTAATGTCTGTTTATGTTGGAAGTGCTTTTGAGGTGTATTATTATTATTATTTTCAATTTGGTTGGTATAGAACTTCAGAACATATATCAATGTAGGTGAGGATAGAGAAAATGTATGGTTTATGACTTGTAGGCATTATTTTTCATTATGAAACCAAAAGGTTACCGCTGCTGATTCCTACGAGGCATTTCAAGGATATGGTTTATGACTTGTCTCATCAATACAACACCCCACTTTAAAATTCCGCTAATTCAGTGCAATCAAAATAGCAACCTGTAGGGCCATCATCTGGTAAAAGGGCCAGCATGACTGGTCCACTAGCACCCTCATCTACTGTCATTGTGCCTTTGTGCCAGTTGAAATCGGTGCCGACGAAGCCAGGATGAACACAGTTGATTAGCATGTGAGGATTTTTCATTGCAAGAACTCTTGTGTAAGCATTGAGGCTGGCCTTGGAGATGCTGTATGCTGGAAGCATCATGCCCCACCCGTTAGCTTCATGATCATTTCCTTTAAAATCATGCAGAAATTTCTTCACCATGGCATCTATTTTCCCTTCAGACAGTTCCTCCACATCCCCAAGTTTGTTTCTTAGCCTTTCATTTGGAATCCTCTGTGAATAATCATGGTGCTTTCATTAGTACTAGACAAGTAACCATAGTTTCATTCTAGAATAAAATGTGCATAAAAATAGACCCAAGATTGCATGATTCGGGTCTCTTTTGGTCAGATGTCCTGAGTTCGAATCGGCCTTGTAAATGCAGCAACATTAAAACATACTGAGCATATTATATGTAAATTCTATAATCGACATTTAGCTTGAGGATAATGTTTCTTCTGGAGCTGGATCTTGGCTTTATACCTTTAACTCACCCCTGAGGGAGGAGAGATTCACTATCCTTGCCTTTGCTGGTGATAATTGTAGCAGGGGAAGGAGAGCCATAGTTACTCTTTTGACACCATAGTAATTGGTATTTAAACATTCTTCTGCTTTCTTGTAAGTTTGTGTGATAACTCCTTGCAACAAGGTGTTGCTAACCTTACCTGCCAACTGCATCCACAAGTCATCAAAGCTGTGATTTTATAAACTGTGGTAATTTAGCAGCAATTTGAGCTTACCCATGTTGCAGGATCCACATTTAAGGCCTTTAGACCCTCCTTATCTACTTCAACACATGATGCTCCTGCATTATTAATCTGCACAAAACAAGCTATCAGTTTACTTCTGTTTACCCTAACAAAATGAGACAAAAGGATAAAGCCGTTCATAATATTTAGGAATCGACTCATTTTGATCCCTAAAACAGTAAGAGAAAGAAAAGTTGCATTGTTTGTGCTTTTAAACATTGAAGCAACAAACTCATGCTTTTATAATTATATTTGTTCAATCTTAATTTGACTTCAAAGATGTACAGCTATATATGAATTTTCATAAAAATTATCATTATAAAAACTCAAAATGATGATTGAAAATTTTAATGTTAGATCTATAAAAAAGCTAACCAATATGTCAAGCCTGCCAAATTTATGTTGGATGAACTTGGCCAATGAATCTATACTAAGAGCGTCCAAAACATCTAGCTGATGGAACATCACATTTGACAGACCTAAATGGTGGAGCTTTGTTATGGCATCCTTTCCCCTTGTCTCATTTCTTGCTGTTAAGACAACGACGACGCCTAAAGATGCCAATTGCTTCACTATCTCCAGTCCAATGCCTTTGTTTGCACCTGTAACTACTGCATATCTATACGTATAAACCAGATCATGTGTCAGCCACAACACGACCTTGTACAGTCATGCATTAATTTACACCATTTTGTTTACTTCTGAAAATGTAGAAAAATGTAGAAGTTTGAGTTTTAGATGTCTTCAGGATGATTTTCAAGCCTATGGTTTATACAAATGATGGTTGCTCACCTTTGTGCCACATATCTTCCATTTGGTTCCATATATGGAATGATGTTCTAGCTGAGGATATGCAAAAGGGCTCTTAACTTTATAACCTGCTAAATTTTAAATGTTGAATTCAGTTAAGTTAAAATCTTAGAGTTTCTCCATTTTGTATAGAAAGACAATATCTCTGTTTCTAAAAGATTATCATTCAAAAATTTCTCCTACATATAAGAAAAATAAAAAACTGAATGAATGCGTATAATAATTTTACAATTGTCCTTATTAATATTGAGTGTTAATTGTTGTCACAAATACATGGTTGAGTAATGAGGCAAAATTGAAAAAAACAATTAAATGTGTCTTGAAATTAAACACAAAACTATCAACTTATATTTTTCTCTAAAACTAAAGTCATTTAGTAAAGAAAAATGTGAGGATCATGAATATAAACTTCTCTTTCAATTTTGCTCCTTTGTGCATTAACAATTAATACCTAGTTGGAGGAGTAAGAGCACTAGTTAGAAACCCTTAAGAATCACATATTGGAAGGTGGATATATAAAGAAACTAGTTTATGTTGCATTGCAGGCCAGGTAACAATTGGCACACAGTGACACATGTAATAAGTCAATGACTTGTTTGTTTATCATTTAATTATTAATTATTAGGAGGAATTATTCCTGAAGATCCCTTGTTAAGTAAACCTATTGGCTATTGTTATATGTATCAAATAAGAAGCATCGTCAAGTTTGTGATTTTGTTAAACATGTTGGCTTAAGTACTGTACATGATCATTATCAGCAGGCATGCATGCCATGCAATGGCATGCGATAACCATTGCAAACAAAAACATTTCATCTGTTATCCTACTCTCAACTTTATACTCTCCGTCACATTTCACATTTGAAACAAATTTACTACTTCAACAATTTTTCTTAATATTTATGATTTTTGTTATAAAAAAAGAAGGACGATAGGAGTAACACATCTGCATTAATTTCTCTTCAATCTTCACTATGTTGCATGAGTGTATATCAATTAGTATTAATATATAATAATATGTGTCCTTGTGAGCATAGCTCAGTTGTTAGGGACATGCATTATTGTATGCAGGGGCTAGGATTCGAACCCCGGACACCCCACTTATTCATCTTAAAAAGGGTGAATTCTAGCCACTAAG
>Ga0099826_10001691_pt1 | contig 13548 bp, 4 predicted proteins | sample Mtrugardesep15_FD_76830 | JGI IMG/M metagenome (GOLD analysis project Ga0099826, IMG submission 76830) | Root nodule microbial communities of legume samples collected from California, USA - M. trunc garden sep15 | ecosystem: Host-associated > Plants > Roots > Nodule | place: USA: California... | reverse complement strand
TAGGGGTTACCTCCTACTTATATTAGTAGGGGTATCCCCCTTATGCACCATAACCACTCCCTCTTATAGTATCGATATCTATACTACTCAATTTTGTTAAAAAAACAAAAATTCAAAAGTCAAAAGTTGAAGGCAAAGAGCCCTTGCCTGGCAAAGCCACTGTTGAGATAGTTTGGATGCTCTCTTACACAAAATCCTTAGTATTTGCGTAACCACGACATGCAAATTTTCTGACGCACTTAGGCGTCAATGTGTCATGCAAATTTTCTGAACCGATGTGGACAGTATATAATATATTCTAATTAAAATTCCAATTGCCTTGTGTGATGTGAACTGTTTAGTGCAAATCGACACAAAGCTTACTATAGCTAAAGTTGCCATTAAATGATGGGCCCATGTCAACAAAGAATTTTAACATTTTTTCTTTTTATAAAAAAATTTGGATATATTTTTATTAATCGTTGGCTTAATTGCAGTTTTAAACCCTTAACTTTCACAAAGTTGTGATTTTTGCCCCCTAAGAAAAAAACTACAAAACGGTCCCTTAAGTTTTGCATCTGTAGCAGTTTTGGCCCCCCAAGACCAAAAAAAATAACACGTGGCACCTCGCTTAGGGTGTCACGTCAGCGTAGACCGAGTCAAAATTGTCATTGAGGGCCAAAACTGCCACAATGCAAAACTTAGGGGGCCGTTTTATAGTTTTTTTCTTAGGGTCAAAATCGCAACTTTATAAAAGTTAAAAGGTTAAAACTACAATTAAACCTTAATTGTTCTATGAGGACTTGAACAAATATCTTCACGTTATAAGGGTAAGTTCTTATGCATTGAGGATTAATGACAATTTTTGAACAAGATAATTTTTTTTAAGAAACAAAATTATCTATTAAAATACTTATCGATTTTTATCAAGATAGTTATTTATCCAAATGTTCAGTATGCCTTTTTTCACAAATATTATTGTTTTTTGTTTTATTGAGTTGTTATGTTATAAATATCGAAGTTTCTATTTCATTTAATAGTGACTATCCATATGATACTTTATGAAACACACACAAGATGAATTACCACCTTTCAACCGAGAACTGCAAACATCTTTATTAAAAATACAACGTCTCATAATTATTTTATTAGAGTTATTAAATAATGCTTTTAGAACACAAATCAGTGTTTATGTGTCAACTATCTATACTCATTTTAACGGAATCAATTCATATGGGGAGTTTCAGAAACCTCATTAACCTATGATATGGCTTTCAAATCAACTTATCCTTTACCACACGGATGTCGAATTTTACGCTTAAATTTAGAAAGTTTGTATCTTCGACGTTTTGCTCATAACATTAGTTTCTTGTCTTGTTAAATGACACGATATTTTTAGAAACTGAAATGGCCGAATATATTTAGAGAATTCAATGAAAGAGAAATGTTAACATGCATACTACATATTTAAAATATAGTCTTTGAGAAACACTTGGATACCAAGCTTTTTGTAGAAAAAAGTTGGTATCCAAGTGTTTAAAGTTGGGACACTAACTATTGGCCTGTTAGTTACCGCAAACTCAAGTAAATACACTTACACACACAGAAAGGAGAAATATTGTGATCCAAGTTCAAAGTTGGGATTTTACATAAAATGTATTCACAGCCAAATCAATATGTTGTAATAATAGCAGCGAAAATTGTTAATAAATGTCCTTAGTGTATTGTTTAAGCAAGTTAAAATGATAAATTTTACATAAAAAATAATGTAATTATTAATTTGAGACGGCTCTAACTTCTGTTTTCAAGACAAATATTTTTTTTGTAAATTTTTTAGGTCATTTGTTAGCCTAACCTAAACTTTAACATAAGAGAGTTTGAGAGTGAATTTATAGAAAACAAAGGCAACCGTTTCAAGTTTTTTTTTAATGTTTGAGTACTGTATTTTCTTGTCATAAAAAGTACTATATATTTTGCAAAAAATAACTTATACTGTATTTGTCATTTGTAATAATATGTAATTGGAAAACTTCCGTTTTAACATAAACGCAAAATTTTGTTGAAAAAAAAACATTAGCAAATAATATCCTAAACGATCTTACTCTTATTTTACTAGTAAAAGAAATGAATTAAATATACATTATATTTTACTCTGATATCAATGATTTAGCGGATAAATTAAATTCACACACAGAATGTCGAAAAACGGGGTATTGCAAGTTCAAACCCTAGCTCAAACGTATCAAATATTCTTAGATCATTTTACCATTTGAGTTTTCCTTATCTAATCAATATAAATGATTACTAAGGTTTGAAATGAAGGAAAGCAAGTTTAAGTTTTTGTTAGGTAGACCAATATAAATCTTGAATCTCCTGATTAATACTCTTTTGGTGTTACAAAACTTATCAATTGAGATGTCTGGTAACCTTATGCAAGTTTAACTGTGGTTGATTTTATTCTAGTAATCAAATCATATTTATATCAACTCTTAAGATCTGTCACCTTCTAAAGGATATGCTGACCTTGACTACGGTGATCTGCTATTGGAGCCTTACCGACACAATAATTTTAGGCATGTGTGCTTGTGCATATGTTACTCACAAAATTGCCTATTGATTTCAATAATTCATGGTAATAACCTAGTAGTGGCCATGAAACAAGACAAACTATATACCTCAGTTTCTAATTATAATTTGAATGTATATAGGCTGGAAACAACTTGCAAAATATCCCGATCAACTTGTCAACATGTATTTTGTCCAAAACAGCAACTTGCCGATATGTATGTACGTAATTTCTCATGCTTTTTCCAGTTTTGTTTGTTTCCCTACTACTTTTTCTTCATCTTCTTTAAGAAACCTTAACTTTTAACTAGTCAATCTGTATTTGATTTTGATTTGTCCGTTAAGAGACCGATGTAGGCAACAGTGGTAAAAAGTGCTCCGGTACGGTGGCGATGAATCTTTGCGGTGGGACGAAAGGTGTCTGCAGACACATTAACACTCCAATGTTCATGATCTGATGAAGAGTGTGGAAAAAGTAAATCATACCTTGAGGGTGAAACTAACTCACCCTTATATAGGCGTGTGTAAGAATAACTGTCTCTGTATATGCGGCGCGTGATTAGGAGACCGTTAAAGGACACATGCATGTGTATGGTGTCTGATGCACGGAGGCGTGCTCTAATGAGATGACGTGCACTGATATTGGTGTGCTCCCTGAAGCGACGCGCCTTAGTCCGGTGGGTGCCTAATCCACGTGTCACAATGGGATTGGCCTTCTGGCTGGTTCAGAACAGATTTTATATCGAATATAAGGTTAGCTTGATGGTTGGGGTGGAGAGTTAAGAGGATGATAGATTCGGAAGTCGAAGATTAGAATCCCATTATGAGCATAATATTATAGCCATTAATAACAATAACTTTTTTAAGCAAAAATTATAGAGTGCTCCTAAAGAGGAAAATAAAATAGCATGGGATATACAATTTGTGGAAATTAGACCAAAATCTAAGATAAAAGAGTCACAACATCTGCCTCGTTAAAACATAGCCAGAAAATTTAAAAGGGATAAAACGATAGTTGAAGGACGAAATAATGCAATGCAAGTAACAATCAACGAAATCTAAAGAAATGAAGCTCAATCCTTTTACAAAAAAGTCAATGTTGCTTTGTTGGGGAAATGGTGTTGGAGGTTGTTAGTAGAGAGAGAGGGGTTGTGGCGTAAGGTGTTGGTGGCTAGGTATGGTGCGGAGGGAGGAGGTTTGGAGGATGGGGGCCAGAGTTTTTCTTCTTGTTGGAGGGAGATAGTGAGGATTAGAGATGGGATAGGTGAGGGATGGTTTGCGTCATGTGTCAGGAGAAGGGTGGGGGATGGAGTTGATACTGATTTTTGGCATGATAGGTGGTGTGGTGATGTTCCGTTGTGTGAGTGGTTTAGCCGACTTTATGACTTGTCTGTCAACAAAGTGGTCACGGTTAGGAACATGTTTTTGTTGGGTGTAGAGGTGGGAGGGGAGGCGTGGCAGTGGCGCTGTCGTTTGTGGGCTTGGGAGGAAGAATTGTTAGAGGAGTGTAGGGAACTTTTACTCACAGTTACATTGCAGGATTCTTCTACTGACAGGTGGCTTTGGTTACTGGATCATATTGGTGGGTATTCCGTCCGTGGTGTGTATGACTTACTGACATCGCATGAACAACCCCATTTACATCAAAATTTGGAGTTAATTTGGCATAAACAGGTACCTCTAAAAGTCTCTATATTTGCTTGGCGGCTGCTGAGGGATCGTTTACCTACTAAAGAGAATTTGGCAAATCGTGGAATCATATCTTTGGAGGCGCGGATGTGTCTTGGCGGATGTGGGCATGTCGAGGATCTGAATCATCTGTTTCTGATTTGACCATCGAGTGGTGCTCTGTGGTTGTTGGTTCGGGCGTGGCTAGGAGTTCAAGGGGTCGAAGCTCAGGTTATTTTCGACCATCTCCTACAATTTATTCGTGGTTTGAAAGCTCGGAGGTTTTTTTCCACCTTATTTGGCTCCTTTGCGTTTGGATTTTGTGGAATGATCGTAATGACAGGTTATTTAGGAACAAACAAAGCTCTTTACTACAAATGTTAGACAAAGTAAAATCTTATTCCTTGTGGTGGTTGAAAGCTAGTAATGTTGTATTTAGTTTTGGAACTCATGCTTGGTGGTCGAATCTGCTCTAATGTATGGGCATCGACTGACTGTTTTGCAATCTTGACTTGACTGTGTATTTTTCGTGATTGTTCAGGCACACCTTGTGCTGTAACAATTACGCGTCAGTGTTAATATAATTCGTTTTTGCTTGTTCAAAAAAAAAAGTCATCCCTAATACAATAAGAAGCAGGGTCCAATCAAATACATTAAAACACATAATTGTCTAATTTATCAACGCATAACTATTTCCCTCTCGAAAAATGCCCAAAACTCTAAAACATTTTTTTTTTTTTGCATGAGATTCAAACAATTTAACCACTTGTTCGGAAGTTTCCAAGACACTAATAAAATGTAATCAAAGGCAAAGTATTAGTAAACCAATTTCTATCATAAGCAATCTCAACAGAAAGCATAACAACAATAAGTTCAGGGGGTGGACAAGAAACCGCTGCCTGACCGAAACCGTGCTAACCGGTACCAAAATCAAGGCTGCAGGCGGGGCTGGGTCGGGTCCACGGGTGGCATTTCACGAGTTTGTCTGGATACTAATGGACGGTTGCAGATGCCATATGCTGATCCCATGGGTGACTTCTTCAGACCCATTACACTTCATACTAGACTTTCTTCTTCTATATTCCATCTCTATTGTCTCTGCAACGAAAGAACCCAAATTCGAATCTGCTCTGTTTATTTTTCCACAGATTTTAACTGATGCATAATTACAGAGATGTCGGACCCGAAACAAACCACCCGTAGCAAACCGACGCCGAGATAACCGAAAGCATTAATGAACGAGAATGGGCTTTGATATTACAACCGTTGTTTCAATCGGTTTCACGTTTCCGGTCTGTCACCGACCGAAACCGACCGTTTGTCCACTCCTAAGTTCAGAATTGAGAGCAGAAGTTCCTAAGTTCAAGGCAAAACCACCAATAAAATTACTTTTATAGTCACAAAAAATGCCACCATAGGACGGGTTAGTTTTCTTCCTAATGGAAAATCTCCCATGATTTGGAGAACTACAAAATTATATTGAAAGAGATTTTTCAATGATTTATATGATATGAACTTTTCAAATTCAATCTATGATATTTAAAAATTAAAAATAAATTATTTATAAGCATTAATTTAGCTTTCCCTAAAACTGCACTCTTTGAAAAATGTAAAAACTTTCTTAAATTAATTTAGCTTTCCCTAAAAATGCACTCTTTTAATATAATTTTTGCTGCTTAAAAAAAAGTTTTTATTGCGGGTTTCACATTCTTTTTTCATTCATCTTTGGTCAAATACTTCTTAACAAGGGAATTGATTTAGAGAAACTGTGCTTTCTTTTATTTTCACTTAGAATTTTATGCTTCCAAGCACAATGTTAAAGAGATAAAAACTAAGTTTAGAAAGAGATTAATTTGTCATGATTTATTTTTCTCGAATAATAAAAGTTGTTTTTTCATGGATTAAATTAGGTCTTAAAGGTGAAAAAATTCATTGTAACATGCGAGGGTGAAGTTCGAAAGTCGAACACCCTACTTATTCGTCTTAAATTTGAATTTTAGCCACTAGACTACTTAACAATAAAAAGTCTAATTAATGTCTTTCTTATGGACTAAAACAAATCTTCGCTATAAAATCAATTCTTCCAAATTGAAAAGAAAACAAAACAAAGAAATAGATGACAAACAATCAAATGATAATAATAGTCTTATTCAGTAATATTTAATTCATTATAAAATACTCATGTGATTTTTCATGAGGTGTCACTTTAGTGATAAGAGTTTAACATCCCAATCTCAAGGGAGAGAGTTTAAGAGTCTGTTTGAAATAGTTTTTGTTTTCAGTTTTTGAAATATATAAGTTCTCTTTTCACAATGGTTATCTTTTTACATGTTTTAGTTTTTTAATACCCAAAACTAAAAAATTCAAAACAGTTTCAAAAACTGTAATTTTAAAAATAGTTTAGCAAATAAGTTTTTAAAAACTAAAAAAGAGTTTTTGGGAAGTGTTTCAAACATGCTCTGAATCTCCTTGAGACATTTGTAAAATAGTTATTAGTGTTACTTTAGTTAATAATAGTTTCCTTCTCCCATTATTTTATAAAATATTGATATTTTTTTATCTTATTTCTTATCTATTAACAGTGTTTTCATAATTTATTATCATAATAGGTAAAGGCGTATTTTTTGTCTTATTTTTATCTATTAGCAATTTAAATAATATTTTTTTTGGAGGGAAGCAATTTAAATAATATTATTAAGTAACTTATAATTTTCTTTAATGCATATATTAAAAATTAGGCTAAACTGTCCCCGTGAGCTTAGCTCAATTAGTAGGGACATTGCAAAATTTATGCAGGGGCCGGGGTTCGAATCCCGAACACCCCATTTCTCCACATTTAATTGTGTGAGCTCTAGCCACTAGACTACTAGACCAAAAAAATAAAATTAGGCTAAACTACAGTTTTAACCCCTTAAGTTTGCCAATGTTGCGATTTTGGCCCCCTAATAAAAAAATGAAAATTTTGTCCCCTATGTTTTAGCCCCTTTGCAATAGTGACCTTTTGGCCAATTTTGACTTGGTCAACGCTTATTTGACATGCCATGTGTGTAATTAACCATTTAAAAAAATATATAAATGCCACATATTAAATTGTTGAATTAAAAAAATAAAAATAAAAATAAAAAAAAAGGAAAGGAAGAGGAGTGGCACGTGAGACAAGCAATCTCAAAAAGCAATCCCAAAAATTATGCTCTTCTTCCACATACAAGCAATCCAAGAAATTATGTTCTTCTTCCTCATTAAATCTTCATCATATGTTCCTCTACATAGAGGAGCTGCTGAAATGAAAAAAAGATGAAACAAAGCAAAATTCAAACAAAAAAATAAACACAATTTTCCCTTTTTGTTTCAAACCCAGAAATTGATTCACCTTAATTGCAAATCCAAAAACACATAACACAACAATGAATCTGAAATCAAACAATATCATCATCATCAAACACGCCAATTCAACGAAAATCGATAGCAATCGAACAAAAATCCTCTCAGCCCAAAAAAAATATTACAATTACTTTCAAAAGCAAACACCAGTAGTATCATCATCTCGTCGTCATCAATCTCGGGTAAAACTCATTCCTTTTTAATCCAAACACCAGACCCCTCAAACCATGTGGTTTTACCAGCACATAATCGAAGATGATACGATCGACAAGCAATCTCGTCGAGGGAGTAGGATTAGGTAGAAGATGGCAGAGAAGAGATGTTGGGGGACGTTTTGGTGACGGGCTTCATCATGAATGTTTAAATCGGCGCCACAACGGTGGTTTATGAGGGGAGGGGTGGGGTCGTTGTTTTGAGTGAGGAGGTGTGGTTGTTGAGATTGTTAGGATTTGATAGCGAAATGAGTCAGTTTTGTTGAATTAGAGGAGGGAATAGAGTTTGGTGTTGGGGGAGAAAGCCGAAGATTGAAAAAATGTTGTTGTTGTTGTTGTTGAAGAAGCCATGGCGAAATGGAGAAGGGGATGAAGATGGGGTGAAATTCACAAGAAAGGGATGAACATTCATGCTTGTCTCACATGCCTCTCCTCTTCCTTTCCTTTTAATTTTTTTTTTAATTTTTTTTAATTTAACAATTTAATATGTGGCATTTATATATATTTTTTAAATGGTTAATTGCACACATGACATGCCAAATAAGCGTTGACCAGATCAAAATTGGCCAAAAGATCACTATTGCAAAGGGGCTAAAACATAGGAGGCAAAATTTTCATTTTTTTATTAGGGGGCCAAAATCGCAACATTGACAAACTTAAGGGGTCAAAACTGTAGTTTAGCCTAAAAATTATTAAGTAACGAAAATAATTTTTGGATGATTTTTTTTTTTTGCAAATAAATTTACAAAAATAAATTTTAAAAATTTTCTTCAAAATTATTACTTAAATAATTTTTAGATAATTATTAAAAGTTTCTTTACAAAAACATATACTTATTTTATAAGAGATAAATTAAATATGAATTTTTTAAATTTCAATGCTGAAGTTCCATTTTTTAGAGGAATTTTTATAATGTTTTAAACATTTCTAAAAAAACAAATCATCCAAAAATTTATATTGACTTAATAACACGGACTATCCGTGCAAGAAAACTTAACACGGATGAAAACATGCCACATTTTTATGGATACGAAAAACTAAATTTCTTATATAACCCTTTCCTCCCCTAAATTAAAACAAATACAAAACTTTTTATGAGAAGGTTAAGTAATATTTTAGTGATGACATTTTTGATGTCTAGTAATTAAAAAAAATCTTAAGTATGTTTTTGGTTCCTCTAATTTTTTTTTTTAAACTTTAATCCCTCTAAATATTTTAATACCAATTTTAGTTCCTTCTTTTTAACAAAAGTCCATGTGCCATGTTTGAAATGATTTTTTTTAATAACATTTAATTGACAAGACCTTAAAATAATATTAGTGTATTAACTTAACTAGCTAATCTCTAATCTTTATTAATTTATTTATAATGTCAAATTTAACTAACGTTAACAATAAAGTTTTATGTTCGATTTTCTTTAATATCAATTTAAATGAAATAGTTTAGTTTCTTTAAAAAAAAAACTCAAGTCTCAGCAAACTAGGATAACCGAAAAATAAATATCTACTTTAGACGGTAATTGAAAAGCAGAAAATTCTACTACTTATGGTTACAACTAACTATAGATAGTAGAATTTCCTAGTTTCCAACAACCATAAAGATATGAAACCATTATTTCACAAGATTACAAAAAAGACCAACTGGAACGTTATCAATATCACACTCTCTTCCACTCAATCAGATTTTTACATCCTATGATTTGCCTATAAAAATGGTCCAATTATCCTCTTTCCTTCACATCCTATGATTCAACATCAAAACACACAAAAACATTAGTGTACATTTCTTAACAATGGCTTCCAACAAGCTTAGTGCCTTAATTATATTGTTTTCTCTCCTTGCTTATTCAACATTTTCACATGCTTGTGGTTCATGCAAACCAACTCCATCACCTAAGCCTAAGCCAAAGCCTAAGCCTAGTCCTCCACCACCTTCACCAACATCATGTCCTCCATCACCTTCAGCAACACCTCCTACTCCTTCAACATCACAAAAATGTCCTACTGACACATTAAAGCTAGGTGTTTGTGCTGATGTTCTAGGGCTTGTTCATGTTATTGTTGGAAGTCCTGCTTCAAGCAAGTGTTGTGCGTTGCTTCAAGGTTTGGTTGATTTAGATGCAGCAATTTGCCTTTGTACTGCTATTAAGGCTAATGTTCTTGGTATCAACTTGAATGTTCCTATCACACTCAGTCTCCTACTTAGTGCTTGTGAAAAATCTGTTCCTTCTGGTTTCCAATGTTCATAGACTTTCATGTCAAAGGTTAAAACCATACTAATACTTATGTTACTATCGTAATAAGGTTATTTCACTGTTGTTTTTATTTGTAGTTATTAATGTTTATGTGCAAGATTGGAATTAAAGTAATTTCAAGCAAATCACGACCGTGATTTTGTGATTTTGTTAAAGCTTTAAAGTATAATTTTTGTCAAATTCACGGTGTGTTACCATCATTTTGCCAAATTCATCATACAAATTGTTGGTTCTTGTGTGGGATATGTGTTATTTAAATAATGGGGTAAGCCTGTTTGCCTCATTTAGCAACTTTGTTCTTTTAATTTTAATAAATTTGGCGAACTTTCACGTGATGATAGTGCTTGTCATAGTTAAATTTGTGTAATGTATGGTTATTGTAAAAAATATTGGTTGGGTTTATTTGGAGTTGTAAGAATTGAAGCAAAGCATTGTAAGTTGCTTTGTTAGTAGAACTGAATGATAACAATGTTAAACCAAGTGTTTAAAGACTGCTAAATGCCAATTTACAATTATTATGTTTTGTACAATTTATTGAACTATATCAATCACGTGTAAGCTGCATTGCAAATTTATGGGGACCACACAATTGCATTGTCACACCATATCTTAACTAATTGATTTTAATTTTAATATTGTTTTTAGGGGAACTAATTGATTTTAATTGATTCTCTCAAAAAAATTGATTTTAATTGAATGGTTAGTATCTACACTTCATGAAATCAAATACAATTCAAAACAGGATCGCCTAATCACCGATCTAAACAGCATAACTAACCGTAAAATGTAAAAACTGGTTCGTTTGATGGTCAATATAAGATAAAGATGTGATCGAATATAAAAATGGAATCTTAACAAAAAAAAAAAAAAGAAGAAGGATAAGGTACCAGATGACATGAACATGATAAGTGTTTGATAGAGTCTTCCATTGAAATGTTTATAAATGCAAACAATCCTCATATTTTAAGATGATGTTGTTAGGATTCTCTTATCGGAGTACCCACCATTTATATCCATACACCAAGGGTAATAGTGCTCGGCATAAGAGAGTGTTATAAAGTCCCACATTAAAAGTGAAATGACTTGAAGAAATATTTATAAGTAGAGGTAATCCTTACCCCACAAGCTGATTTTGTGAGGTTGTTTTAGGCTCAAGCCCAATCACAAATTCTAAGAATAAAACTATCTTATCATACCTTGATGTACACTAGGTAAAAAATGGTTTGAACTTCGAACACCTCACTTGTTCATCTTTCAGAAATGAATTTCTAACCATTAGGCTGTTTGACAAAAAAATGGCTTCAACAGACGGTGCACTGAGAGTTATAATTTACAATTCTTCGGTTTCATGTGGTTGACTTTCATACAAACCAACATTTTCCTATAATTTATGTATAATATGTAGAAATTTCGATGCACCAACATATATCTATGTTGTTGCAAGTTCGAGTCTATATGAGCCTAGGCACCCACTAATAAGGATGGTAAAACACGTCAACCAGTCAGTTTTGTCTGCGCCAGCATTGACTCGTATAAAATGGGACAAAGCGGACCAACTTAGGTAATTGGGTAAAAACCGCCATTCAAAATATTCCCATCTATAGGTTGACATCCCGATAGGTTGACCCATCAATAAAAAAGAAATGTATTATTGACTTTTGGGTCTTGTTAACCAGTGCCCCCGGGGCACGGGGAACTGGTTAAGGAATCCAAAAGTAGAAAAAACTGTCTTGGAAATATAAACTGTTACTTTTGACCACTAATTATTACACCACTTTTTAATAAAATTTTGCTTTTTTTTGGATGCTTAACCAATGCCCCGGAAGCACTGGTTAACATTCTCCTTGATTTTTATGCACGCTGACCCATTAAAACAAAAATAAATATTAAAGCTAGTTCACCAAAATTTATCATAAATGACAAGCAATAAAACTCTAAGTTTATTGGTGTGAACCGGAAAAAAAAAATTAGTCTAATGATCAAATAAAAAGAAACCACCTTAACAAAAATACCAAAAACTTACAATTTTTTTTTAAATTGACTTAAGGGGCCAATCCACCCCACCCAATCATCTGCACTGTGTTTTTATTGGGTTGGCAACTTATTTTCACGCAATTAACACTTAGGGAGGAGCTATGTCCCTCAGTTGTGGATTGTCTAACTGCTCTAGTTGAGTGTTAATTACAACTGTTTTAAGTTTCTGAGCTAGAGTAAGCGGTGCATAAAAATATAGATAAATGAAGACAAATAAAGAGGTAAAAATAGTGTAATAAGTTTTGCTTTTGATTGAATGTGTTTGGTTACAACACACAAATAGAGTATTTATATGCCAACACAATCCCTACATAGCCAAACAATGTGGCCTATAATTTTTTCTCTCTGCTCATTTGATTTCACGGGTAGTGTGTAAGTTACCCTCGTTGAGGGAATTGTGGTGTCCCATGTTTGGCTTTGAGTCTCTCCCTTCAAGGTATGATCCGTTGACATCGTCTTTGGTGCATCAGTTTTTAGTCCCACTTAGCTTTGACTCAGCCTAAGGTGCTTTCGACCCATGTAGTTAATAAGTGGCCTTGAGCAATAATCAACTTCCCTTGCTAGGATGTTATAGTACTTGCCTAACCTTCCATCAGTTGAGAGGTTTCCGCCTAGAGTTTAATCGCCTAGCAGCCGATGTCGGCTAAGAGGATAATTATTTATAGATTTAAACAAATGACCCTACGTTGCATTATCGGTTGGTAATTGAGCGATAAGATGATGCGTTGTAAACGAAAAAGTTGTGCATGACCAATAACATCATTGCAATGAAAAAGTAGGAAGGTAGCCGTTATAACCTTTTATTTGGCTTGCAATCAGTCGAAAACCATTAAACCTTATCAATTAACTTATCCTAATGGTAACTGAAGACTCCTCATCATATGAATTTTTTAGGTGTTTAATCGAGTCCTTTATCTAAGTTGTTCTAAACTTTTAGTGTACCTTAAAGTGATTTACTCATGATTTTTGAAAAAAGTAAGTCTTGTATTGAAAAGAGTCTTTGTAAGTCATTTTACTTCCCTAACCAGAAAACTTTCTAGGTGGCGGTGTCTCTTTGGAAATTCCTGACAAGTTTAACTTATTAAATGATGTTTTGTAGAAGTTACAAAGGTATTTGGACTTGTCACAGTGAACATTAAAGACTAGACTGTACTTGAGGAATTTCTATCCAAAGTTACAAGATTTGAGAGCAAAAAAGGGTAATTTATCATCACCATGTGTGAGGCGCATGTCAACTACAAAACCCTCAAAACTTACGTTATGGGGTGGGATGCACGTAGACCTATACGCAAAGCGTATGCTACACCTACCACAATGTGACCCTGCATTAATGATGTAACGCCCACGTTCGTTTTAGTATTTATTTAAATCGAGTTTAGGTGATTATATTATATTTATATAATATATAAGTGTTTTGATGCGTTTTGATATGTTTTGATGTGTTTTGATATGTTT
>Ga0099826_10001690_pt1 | contig 13549 bp, 10 predicted proteins | sample Mtrugardesep15_FD_76830 | JGI IMG/M metagenome (GOLD analysis project Ga0099826, IMG submission 76830) | Root nodule microbial communities of legume samples collected from California, USA - M. trunc garden sep15 | ecosystem: Host-associated > Plants > Roots > Nodule | place: USA: California... | reverse complement strand
AAGCCCAGCCATTACTAGAATTTTTAGTTTTTCCTGCGGATTTTTGGGCAAATTCCGCAGGAAACACATTTCCTGCAGATTTTGCCATGGATTTAGGTTCCCAGGTGAGGCAATACTAGGATTTTAGGATCCGCAGGAAAGATATATCCGCAGGAAACGTGAAATTATCCGCAGGAAATGTGAAATTATCTACAGGAAATGTGAAATTATTCGCAGGAAGGAAGTAACGTTTTGCGATAATTTTTTTGCCCAGACTCTATAAAATTCCTTGCTCCGCCACTGGATGGAGTACATTCCACACAAAAAATTTATATACAAACTTTAATTTAGTTTTTTTAAGGGGATATGCATACTTTAATTTATTTTTTTCGAAAGGCATACATACTTCAATTTTTTTTTTTGAGGCAACATACATAGTTTAATTGTCATCTATACAATTGTAATAACAAAAACAATGAAATAAAGGCAAAAATTACATACATATAAATTAACGCAAACCTTACCAAAAAAGGATAGTGAAATAAAGGAAAAAAATTGTGTACCAACAACAAATATAGGTGTGTGTTTTTAAGAAAAATATACCGTAATTTTGATTCAAAGATATTGGAGTGTGTGGAGAGTGTTATTATTGGTGTGATGGTGGTACCGTACCTTAATAATATGGAGCATATGGTAAGGTGCAACGCCATAACCTCTTGAATATTTGTGAATTTTAGGGGGTTCATCGGTATAAAACAATGGTCAAAATCGAAAAAATCAGTGGTTTTTATGAAGTTTTATAAATCTCAGAAGGTGCAGCTGCGCCCCTTCACTCTCACGCGGCTCCGCGACTGGCATTGGGTACCCTATGGGCAGGGTATTATACAGTGCCCTTACCCATACTCGTGTTTGTAAAAAATACATGAACCTTAGCTTGTATCCTCGTGGACAACAACTTTGGTGACCTTTTCCATATCTTATGGTCACCTAACTATCCATACTTGCACCTGTTACCTACACTTTAACTTTGAAAAAACAATAAAACTATTACAATTGAAATAAAACTATGGTCCAATTTTTTCAAATAAACTCATAAAATAGTACGAACCATAATATTTAGCCAAATAAAAAACATCCAAAATATACTTCAAAAATTGTACACCAGCAGGAGGGAGCGGTTACTTTATAAAGTATTTTTTAGGTTTAGGTTTAGGCTTAAATAGATAAAAAAAATCAATTAATTATATACCAAAAATAAATAAATTATTTAGCATATATATATATGGAGGTAACCTAAACCCTTATATATGGAGCGGTTACTTTATAAATTAATTATATACCAAAAATCAACATAGCACCCTTACTCGCGCCCATACCCATTTAAATATGGAGGTAACCTAAACCCAAGAAAATGAAGAATTTTACCCTACCAATTGCGGATGTTTTTTGAAAGTACTCGTTGAACCTGAGTTCAATTGCCAACTGTACCAAATACTCTAGGGTTAGGCTTTACTTTTATTCCTTTTAACAACTATTAACATACTATCAATTTTAAAATAATGATCCAGTGTATAAAAATTAACAAAATTTTACAACTATATGATATTTCATCACATCATCTTATTCTAACATATAATACACTATTTATAACTTACATAAAAATCTATTATTTAATCATACACTATTGAATGTCTAAATTATTTGAAGTTATCTATAAATGATCATTAACATAATATACAAGGATTCAAGTGTTGGATTGATTTCATTATACTTCTAGAAAGAGCTATTGAAGGTATACGTATGAAAAGTCTAATCCTTGATGTCAATAGATTCTGACTCTATTGTGATGTCCACCAAAGTATCGGTAATAATTTGGACATATCAATTGGAGTCCTAGCGTTTTGAGTCGAATTATCGACAAAAATTAATAAACTTAAATATTATAAATTACAATTCCACAAGAACCCAAATTTGTTCTCGCGCGCGTACAAGCGGTACGTCATCCTTGCCTCAAAGCTTCGAACTCATCAATACCTAAAATGTTGGTTCTAAGAGACCGGTATTCCTAAACCACGAAAATACAATCATATAGACATAAACCCGATATAATTTGCATTATGAGTCTTGTTATTTTCATTAGGACTTATCATTGCATTCAGAGAAAGACTGGATATATGCACATTCAAGCCTCAGCATAGCACATCACAGCACTATGAATACACAATACATAATCAGATTGCAAACTGAAACAGACACTTACCATATAGAAAATCAACATTAAATTTAACATCAGATAATGCCATAAAAAACGTGGTTGGCAAAGTTTGTGTGAATCATTGTTAATTACTGAGCCGATGCTTCTAAATTGATGCATATATACTAATAATTTAGAAGCATCGAGCTACCAAATCTATAGCCAATTAGGGCTGCCAAAGGGACTCTTGCCCACGAATTCTTCCATCAGTCTGCTGAGATTCCCATGACAGCTGAGAGTCTTCCATTTGCTTGTAAAAACCGGAAAGACTACCAACTATCATGAGAATCTCAACACTTCCATTTAACATAATTGCCATATCCGTTAGAACAATGCAGCGGCATAAATTCTCCAGTCAGTCGCTGAATCACAGTGTGTTACAGCTCGGGGGAAAACGGTTATGGCAATGATGGTCATCACGCAATCTGAGACAGTAGACTGGCATACATGAGTAATGGATTTGTATGAATTATTAGTAGTTACTTAAATTGAAAAACTACATTATTCAAACCTACATGACAAAGTTTGAAGATATAGTAAAATGAATTGTGCTTCATGAGTATATATTATCTTGATACACATGCTTTGAACGATTCCCACTTTCCAATTCCATACTTGTTGGTTGCCAAGGCAGCAGGGTGGCAAGTTTATTAACAAGGCTTATCCCAACTTCGGTCAGCTGAAATGCCTCTGCAAACTGTCTAGGCGTTAGACAGTTTGCTAAGGTTTTTCATTTTCCGCCCAATATTGTTCCTGATCTTTCATTGATTTGACCTGCAATAACACATAATAATAACCAAAAATTAAACTATTATAGTTACTTGGAAAATTACATGAATATTTTATTAACCCTATGACTAAAAGCAACATTTTATAGTAACACAAACCAAATTAAATGAATGGAGATTAGAAAGGAGATAATATAGAAAGTAAGAGAGGAACTTACCCTGTGTGTCTCAACCACTATGCTCGAGTGGGAAACGTGTGTAGAACATGCATAAGTAATGAACACAAACCTCTTTTTTTAGAGGAAGTAATGAATACTAACTTAATAATAACTCTTTTATTTTTTTTCTATTCTTAATAACTCTTATAGTTGCACGTAGATATCATTTTTTTCAGCTTTTAAATGACAAATTTTATTAGTTAGTTTGTTAAATTAATATCTAGTTTTTCATCTCTCTTTTTCTCTTAACTCAAACGAGTGGAACTACTCATCCGTCTTTGACTTTGTAAAACACACTTAAATAGATCTCAAAGACGTATGAGCATTTTAAAAAGATTTATAATTACGGACAGATTTCATAGTATATTGTTAAAATATAGGAATGCGGGGTTTTGGGGAGGATAATGGCTTCTCAGCAATATTAATGCTACTGCATCAAGAAGCATTGGGTGGGGTTACTTTTCTTTTGGGATTTCTTAACATACTATTAAAAATAGAGAGTTGGAAATTGTTAGAGGATTCTTATGCAATAACCGTTCACACTTTGTGCAAATGTAATAGTATTATTCTTGATGGAAGTCATAAATAAGAGAAAAATAATCTTTTAGAAAAAACCTGTATGGTACCATATGGATCTAGGATTAAAGCTTTGTATTATTCATTTTTTCCTCAACCTTAGTGCCTTTTTCTTACTATAATCTGCATTAACACTTCTTGGATATGATTTAAACAAGTGACAGTGGCTTGGGTAACAATTTAGATATAAATCGATGGTTGTAAATGGAATTTGGCTATAAAATACACTTTTCATCATCTTATTAGCTTATATATTTTTTTTCTACAACAATTTTTATTTTTATTTTTTTAAGCGAAAGGGTAGCAGATGGTGAACCAATTGCAAAACCCTACATAGATATATAAAAAACAAGAACAAAAGGAGAGGGGGGACAAGGACCAAAACCCTCTTTAGTGATAAAAGCTAACCAAAAAAGAGAAGAAAAAGAAAATAAAAAGCAAAGAACCCAAAAGTAAAACAAAAGAAAACAAGAAAGTAAACGAACTCAAAGAGTGTCTTCGAGTTAATCAGGCAACCTAGCCTTAGACCGGGTGTTGTGAACATAAAAACCCTTCTTCAAATTCTTTTTCATGGCCTTTGAAACCACTTCAATGAAGGGCTCCTCTGTAGCAGCAGAACGGTTCCTCAGATAATTGATAGCAGCCGCTCTCTCTTCCTCATCAGTATAAACCCGCTGAGGAGTGTTTGTAGCATCTTTTACCCTCCGAACATACTGACTCAAAATCTCCATGTCGTGAGCGACCCTGGGATTTAAATTATCATCAGTGACATTATCATTTGATTTTGTCACTGCATCACTCCATAAACCAACCAAACGCATATCAGGATAATGCTCCCTTTGTTGTTCACTCTTAGCTGAATCAGATGAGCTGGATCCAAAGACCTCATGAATAGCCTTTTTAGAGTGTTCTTCAATAGAAACACTCAAATTCTCGTTACCTTGGGCACCCAAGTCATCTGGATGTAAGGTATTAGTACTTACAACTTCCCCACCAACAATGGTTTTCAGTTTAGTATTATCTACTAATCCCAAAAGAGGATTATTATCAACACGTGTTTCAGTAGCATTATCAACTGATTCCTTTGCCAAATCTTCCTTCTGAACAAGACTAGATTTATTACCCAAATGCTTCTCATTAGTGTCCAATTTCTCTTGATCCACTTTAGCAAGTTTGCAAGACGAAAAGTTTTGACCAATTAAAAAATAGCTTATATGTGACTGATGTCAATTAAAAAAATTCTAGAGCTAACTTGGCTATAAAATACATATTTTCCTTTTGTTAATTTGTGCATTTCCATTATTATTACTTAATTTAACATATTGTATAATGCTTTGCTTTTTGTTTTCTAAATGCTTCAATTCATCATTCACACACAGTGCATACAATGTTTCTGCCAAATGAGCTATGCTATTTTATCTGTTGTTTAATGTGATTTTAAAACTTAATTTTTATTTTAATGTATTAGGCATATCTATACTATATATAAAGGAAACTATCCCTTTCAACACACTTTTGAGTTGAAATTTTTTTTCCAAAAATACCCTTGATTTTAAATACAAGTAACACATGTAACAAATATATAAGAATAAATTTAAATATTATAACAAATGTAACAAACACAATATAAATACATGTATATATACTATATTTATACTTACTTTTTTATTATCTCAATTATACCCTTAAACAACTTTTTATATAATAAAGATTGTTGTTATGTCATTAAAAAAGCAACAAACATTTATATTTTTACTTTTAATCAAAACTAAAATTTTATAAAAAAAAAATACCATTCAAAATTTTCAAACTTTACCGCATTTTTTATCAAGAAGTGATGCTTACGTACGTGGAAGAAATTGGCACTAGATTGTTGTGTAATCGTGTGAAAGTAATTAAAATGTACACTAACCGACCTATAATTATGGTATTGTTCAACTCTAAGGTACTTTGTTGTGATTCTAACGTCGGTTTGTGTTGTGAGGGCGTCTAGTTAGGGCAATGAGGACCGGTACATAGAAAATGCATTCATGGTTGAACCAAATTAAACTTCAACTTTATTCTGCTATGCTTTATAAAGGAAACAAGGACAGTTACACATGATGTGAATAAGTATTGTTCACGTGGTTGATCGGATAGTTGAAGAAAACCGGTTAGTACCTTCAAATTTAAAAGATAAAGGGACACTATACATATAGCTGTTTTATTTTATTTCATTTCCACCGTCTTAGATTACAATATCATAACTTCTAAGTCCGTGAAATTAAGAAGAAAAAAAACAATTATTTGATACATGAAAAAAAAAACTAAATGACAACTTGTCAAATATTCTAGCATAAGGTACATTGTATAATTTATTTGCTAGCCCAAATACTCGTAATATCAAATTCAGACCTGTGCACATCGGCCCTTACGACACCTAATATTATGTCTTGTAATTTTTGGACAATCTTTATCTGTTACACAGTCTTGTTCAAAGTAACGAACACTAGGACATGCAGATAATACAATGACAAGAAAAAAGGAAATAAATAGAATTAAAACATAAACAAACTTTGATGTTTTACCCATATTTTTTCCTCATTGCATCTAAAAAATATGATATAATTTGATTTATTTATAGTGTATAAAGTTTATGCTCTCATAAAATTAATTAAATTGTTTAAGCATTTATAAAATTTAAAAACCCTTTAAATGTCTCTTGAGTTTATCGGTGTGTTGTGTTTGTCCCTTTTAAACACTTCTAAAGGATGTCATATAATAAACTTGATAATCATTAGAGTTGAATATTGTTTAACTAAATTTTTGTTATTTTTTCTTTAATAAAAATTCATTACTTTTTTAACCTTTTATAATGGTAAAGGGAAAAATTATTTTTTTGCACCTGATGTTGTTATCTATGAATATAATGCATCATTTGGGTGAAAAATATTTATGCACAACTAGATCGTATAGCAAGATCAATATATATTTTGATTAAATAATTGTATGATAAAGAATGATTATTTAAAAATAGTAATTTCATAATTTATTACACCTTCTCAAGATCAATTATATGATTCATACTTTTTACAAAGTAAAGTGGTATTGAATATAAACTAAAATTGTTTTTCAAAATGAATTATATTTAGAATATAACTTTTCTCATCATAATAGTTTCTTATGTGCCCTATTTTTATTTTCCAAAACAAATTGTTAGGATTTTCAGATTTTAGAATCTGAAATATGAGTTGCCCATATTTTTAAAGAGACAATGGTTTATATTATTTCAATGACATAAATATAAATGACAAAAATTTAAAATAAATGTAAATATAAACAAAATTAAAAGGACAAAATGATACAAACAAAATTCCATTTTATTAATATATCATTACATTTACAATAAAATAAAGCTTAAGTTTAAAGCTTATAACATAAAATATTCAAGGCTAATGCTAATCTATCATAAACCTAAAGCCAAACATGTGGTGCAAGAAGATGGAGGGGGGAAGGAGGAGGAAGGAGAAAAAGATGGTGGGGTGTGGGGGGAGGGGGCTGGGTAAGGTTTGTTTCCTTTCTATGGCGAAAGAGACCTTGATGGTCAACCTTGCACCCAAAAAATCAATCGCACACCTGCGCTTCTTTGCAGCATGTCACCATCTCCACTGACCGCTCATACAATCCCTGTATTTCTAAAGTAGCCTTTTTGATGAAAGGTCAACGATGAAAACACATTGTTGTAGAAGTAATAAGAGGAGAGAGTATGAGAAATTGTGAAGGATTGAATGTTATTTATAGGGGAAATTTGTGAAGAATGATTGCATATAGTGTAACGAGTCTTAATCGTGGGTCAAAAAATGTGTTCAAAGGGTTTTACCAGCCATTAAAGCTAGTAAAACCTTTTGAAAAACGTGTTCCATGAGTTACTCTTGTCGCCCAAAACTCTGGCAAGACAATATAAATATGTCAGTTGGCAAGACATCAAAATCTAACTCAAAACAATAATTTTGAAACACCTTGTATTTCATATCATTTTGTTGCAATATGATTTCGAAGAGGTTTCTTGTGAACTTCATCCAGTTGACCTGCTGATCGAAATATTTCAGTTGACAAACCATCTGGATCAAGTACAAAAGCACTTCTTCGAACACCTTTCCAGAAGATTCATCACTTCTGTTATTGTGTTATTTTAAGCTGTTTAATTATTATATTTTACCTTTTTTAAAAAATTTCCTATGTCATTCGCCATGAAAACCTACCAAAAATCAAACTTGAAAACAATATGGTGCTGTTCGGATTGTATATAATCCGAAAATATTTAGATTTTCGGATTGTATAATCTGAAACCTCCCAGACTAGGTGGATTGTTGCGTTTCACCCAAGGTTTTGACGAGTTGTGGTGTGTTTAATGCATTTTTGGTTGATTGGACCGTGGAAAATATTTCTTTTGAGTGTAGTTATAGTCTAGGATTGGTTTAAGGATATAAATACCTTACATGCTTCAACAATTTCATTCATTCTTCACTTCCCATTATTTCGTACTTTTTCTTAAACTCTTTAAGTTTTTTAGGAGTGTTTATGGTAGAATTTAGGTCGGTGCAATGTTCTTTACGAATATGGCAATTATGAATTGCATTTGAGTATATATTCTCTTGATAACGATTCCCACTTTCCAATTCCCAGTTAGAAAATTCTAAAAGCCACCTTGGAAACCAACAAGCATGGAATTGGAATTGCAAGTTCATTAGCAAGGCTTATTCCAACATCAGTCAGCAAAAATGCCTCTGCAAACTCTATAGGCGTCACATACCTATAAGATTTTTCATTTTCTGGCCAATATTGCTCCAGATCTTTCATTTTTTTTTCTCCTTTTTAATCCAGATCTTTCCTTAATGTGACCTACAATACCATATAATAATAGCTAGCCAAAAATTAAACTATTAAAACTCATTATGTTCTAACCATGTAGAAGGAACTAAGTGATATCCAGTTTGCTAATGAGAATAAAGGTAGAGGTGGAATGCCTAATTGGTTGATTAATGCATTCTGATAGGCTGCATTGGATTATGGTTCATCAAAAATAGATTTTGGTGAAATATCAATTCATAGAGTCGTAAATATTTGACTGAGGCAAGGTTTGAGGTGATGATCAAATTAGTGTTGCAATCAATCTCGTTCCTGCGTGATGCAAAAAAAAATAGGTTAAATAAATCTTATGATTATTTAAGTTTGATAAAAATATCGGATTAGTCCTTTAAGTTTTTTTAAGTTTCAAATAGATTTGAAGTTTTTGTAAGTTTTAAATAAGTCTTTTAAGTTGTTAGTTTAAAACACCTATTTTAAGTTTTTTAAGTTTTTAAATTTTAAATAGGTCATTAAAAGGTAATGGTGCATTAAATTAACAACTTAAAGTTCTTGTGAGCTTAACTCAATTGACAGGGACATTGCATAGTAGATGCAAGGTCTTATGTTTAAACCCCGGCCACCAAACTTATAGAATAAAGTAGAGTGCTGATAAATGAACACCCTTTGACTGCAAACCACACCACCCACGTGGTCTTTTTTTATGAGTCTTGAATCGATTTCATCCTTGGAATTTCTTAAAGTCATCACATTTTTCATATATATACTTGACCAAACTAATCTCGTTAAAAGGAAGCTTTCCAATGACTGAAACACCAAGCATAACACCGAAGCAATATATGTCACACTTTTCATCGAACTTGAACATACTCATGCACGATATATTCATTTAAATTACTAATATGCGTATGCACACCATGCATTGCTTTTCCACGTCCAAAATCTCCAATTCTAGCTTCTATATCATCATCATCAATAAGAATTTTAGAAGACTTTGAGATATCAATGAATTACTCATGGAGTATGTCTTGTGTGTATGTATTCAAGACTGACTGTCGCACCAAGTGCAATACTATACTTTGACAAGGTAACGACAACTAGGTCTGGTAATACGAGCCAGAAGTGGCCGTATATTGAAATGTTGAATTGAATCCGATAAACCATGGAAGTCTATGATTTACTGTTTCATATCTTATGTAAAATCTTTCTACCTTCTTCATCTAACTATATTGCATCTTTAAGTGGTTGAATTATCTTCTTAATAGCAATGGATTTTCCATTGCTTCTTGGTAATTATTTTTCTCCATCGAGGTTTTATTGTCATCTGATTGTACCTCAATTAATTCTGAAAACAAAAAATGTAGATTGTAGAAGTTAAATACATGGGTTAGTTAGAATGGAAAGAACAAACCTATTCAATTAGAAACATCAAAAGAAAATCTAATGACATATGAGCCACTCCAAATGATAGAAAGTGTCTGAAAATTATACATCAAGTATAACAATAAGTACAACATGAAAAAGATGCATGCACGAACAATTGAAATCAAGTTAATATTGGGAAATCAATTATTTTTCAGAAATTCACTTTCTTTTAATCTAGAAGCAGAAAGTAACATGTTTTTGTCAAAAATATAGTACTTAGCAAAGACCATTAAAAAGTATATGCAAATTCTTGTGACTATAATTAGGTAGAAATAATCAGGAGAATATAATTATCTAGCAAACTATCAAGGAATTCATGCTACACTATTGGATTGAACACACAGCAACACACCTTAGAATCATGTTGAGGTATAATAAGTGTTCAATTAAAGAAAGGCTATTGGATTGATTCAAACCTTTATTAACAAATCAAAGTAAGGATTACCTTGCAAATCATAATTGAACATTGAACATGTACACTTCTGTATATTTTAACAATTTGGTACCTACTACCTGTATATACATTAAAGTAAAAGAAATATTAAAAATAAGTAAAAAGAAAAGTGGCCTAAAAATTGAAGAAGGTAAAGATGGTGTGATGCACTGGCTACAGTTTTCCCTTGAATATGTTGGTGAAACACTCATCATGTGTGAGTGTGACAGATTCAAGAGATGGCAAGTCTGAATTAGCAACTGTTTAACTTTGGATTAGGGGTTCTAGAGAACCAAGAGATCACATAGTGGCTTAAAAAAATTATAAAAATGAAAAAAGAAAAGTAAACTGAACCATCTAAAATCAGTTTACAGAAAGAAGAAAAAAAAGTGTGTGTGTGTATATATAAATAACAGAAAAAAATTTAAAACATTGGTTTTATCATGTGATTGGTCCTCTAGTATTGAAGCTTGAATTGCATGGGATTGAACTGTCTTAAAACTGAACGAGGATGGTAGTGATTACTTAACTCCAATTTTTATTTTGGCTTAAATATGTGTTTGGTCTTTGCATTTTTATCATTTTTTGGGATTGATTTCTACACTTTTTTTTGTTTGATTTTGGTCCTTGTAGAATGTAAAAGAATTGGTTTTGGTCCTTCCGTTAGTTCAATGTTAAAAAAAAAAAAACCAAAACTAACAAAGTGCCACATGGCCCAATTATTTCATGCCACGTGGCACACCATAAGAAAAAAAAATTAAAAGAATTCAGATAAATAATGGTTATATATATAATATTTATATAAAAAATTCAGATAAAATAATTCAGATAAATAATGGTTCAATTGAAACTAACATAAGGACCCAAAATCTCAATAACCAATTGCAAAATAAAGAAAAAAAACCTTAGATTGGATCTGGGTTCGGTTTTTTTTTTTAGTTTAGTGGAATTGAGTTCAAGGGTTAAAGAGAAGCACAAGTCCCATTAACGACGCTTTTAAGTTTCTTAAATTCTAATTGAAATTTCTTCTATGTTTTAATTTTGTTTATGTTTTTTTTTTGTGACTGGAGAGAAACACATGCCTGTTGAAATTTTTTGTTTAATGATTTAGGTTCTGAATGTTTGCCATTAAAATTGAAGGAGGAAGAAGAAGAGGAAGATATTTAGTGTTAAGTGTCTATGATAAAACCATGTTCTTTATTTTATCTAATGGTCAGATTTACTTTCCCATGGTGGGAAAGAATTATCATTTCCCATGCTAAACTCCACCTCTAATACTACCTCTGACTCATTCTTACAAAAAAGAAATTAAGTATGCTGATTTAAATGTTAGATTTGATATCATTTATAAAAATACTTATTATTATTTTTTGGTAGATAAAAATACTATTATTAATGGTAGTTAATTGGAATAAAATCCAACAAATAAAGGTAATATAAGTGCAAAGAAAATAATAAATATTGAGTTTGTATTTTTTAGAGAGAGAAAAAGTAAGAAATGATGTATTTTTTGCGAAACGGATGGAGTAACAAATAATCATAAAGGTATATATGATTTGGTGACTAGGGTGAGAGTTAAGGAAGAGAGGTCTCAAGTTCGATTTTCACCTCTATATATTTATTATTTGGTAACTTTAATGTATTTAATAGATAATTGGATGATTAAAATAAGGGACTTACTAACAATTGGCTTAAGAGTACCAGTGAAGCAGTCTATAAAAATATTGTTTTGGGAATAAGAAATAGACTGTATATTTGGCTTTAGAGTAGACCATATATTTGAGAGATCTGAGGGATATGAATTATTTGAATTGGAATGGAAATTAGTTGGAGAATCATGAAACTAGGGATCCGAAAACGGAAAGTATTTTCAATAAATTGAACATGTCTTGGTAAAATTTCTTGGTTTTAAGACTAATAAAATAGACCCTTTGGGTGAGATTATAACCAAGAAAAACACAAGGCTCAAAACGTGGTTGAAGTTTGTGTGTGGTATACGGCATTAGCCAAGGAAAACAAAGACAAACAAAGGATTTGAGCTTGTTGTAATTGGGTTGATTGTTGAAAAGTGTGAATAACGGCGAGTTCATTTTTAAGGTTGGAGTAGGGAGACGATTGGTTAGATATACAGCTTTTTGGGCGGCATAGGACCAAAACGATGGAGGAAGAGATGTTTGATGGAGTACACATCGTGTTGTTTCAAGTAAATGACGGTGTTTTCTTTCACAAAGACCATTATGTTGCGGTGTATGTGGTGGCAAGTACGGATCCATGCATATGACATTGGGGGCAAGAACCCCCACTTACTTAATATTATTGTTATAAAATATTCAATATATTATTTTTATTTTATTTTATTAAAAATTAAGTATTGACCCACTTAAAAAATATTGTAGATTTTATTTGTGAAAAATCACATGCAAAATATGAGAGATAAATTGCTCAATGATTATTTGGTCACATATATAAAAAAAAGTATTTGATAGTGTTAAAAATAAAAAGTATAATAATTTTAAAATATAAATAAACAATTTATAATTCATAGATTCCCTATAAAAAAAAAAACTTATAATTCATAGATATATAGGTGTCTTTTACTTATAATTATGTTATCATTTTTATCATTCATAAATTGATGTGCTTTCTTATAAAAAAAATTAGTGTAAACTATTGTCTCTACTTATTGAAATTTCAAAATCCATCACGGTGTAATGGAGTAGTTAAATGTTAAATTCCATGATTTTGAAAAAACTTAGAAATCCAAAATATTCTCCACTACACTAGGTGATATCCTCCTCCATAATCTGTAAGTGCTCTCCAACGCCCTCTACTATTGTCGTCCTAGGGTACAACTTCATCTCCAACGGGGAGCACTTTGGTGCCATTAATGGCACCGTGCCATTAAATCTGGGCCACACAACACACATTGCTATTGCATCTGGACCACACAACACATCTATCTTAGCCTTTGTATGGCCCAGATTTAATGGCACGGTGCCATTAATGGCACCAAAGTGCTGCCCATCTCCAACCCACTTCTTTCAAATCATTTTCAAATTTACAAAATGTTTTTTCGGTTAAATATGTTTTT
>Ga0099826_10001689_pt1 | contig 13552 bp, 10 predicted proteins | sample Mtrugardesep15_FD_76830 | JGI IMG/M metagenome (GOLD analysis project Ga0099826, IMG submission 76830) | Root nodule microbial communities of legume samples collected from California, USA - M. trunc garden sep15 | ecosystem: Host-associated > Plants > Roots > Nodule | place: USA: California... | reverse complement strand
GTATATATTTTTATCTTTTGTATAGTTGTTTGCACTAACCCCTCTTTGGTATACAAAGAAAAGTTTCTTGTTAGTTGTTTCCGTTTCAGGTTTGTCACAAATACGAAATCATGGCTGATCATGGTTACATCAACTTCTACACTCCATTCGCGTATGAATCATATCAACAATATCAACAAGATCCTTCTGAAGATGAACGAATATCCAAGATGGAAAATATTTTGAATCTGTTCATGCAGCAATCCATGATAAACATGCAAGATACTAACCAAAGATTGAAAAATTTATCATGTCAAATGGAGAAAATGTAGCTGCAACTTTCAGACATAGATGTTCAAATCAACAATCGATTCCTTCATGAACAGCACGAAGATGTTTCGATTGAGAATGAGGAATTTAGTGAGATTGTTGAGGAAGATGTTGTTCAAACTGAGGAAGGTACAACATTAGAAGGATGTGGTGAACTGGAAATTGCAAAAGAAAAAGAAACACCACAGGAAGAAGAATTTCCTCAAGGACGGTCAGATACTGAGGAGGCCGAAACTGTTGAAAATGAAGAAGTGATGGAGATGACAGAGAAAAAGGAACGGTTACTAAGCAAGGAACAATCAATGGAAGCAAGGGGGAAGATGTTAATTGACAAAGTACATGCTTATTAAACATTTGAAAATGAAATGACGTTTTTTTTAATTAAATCTAATTTTTTGGTAAAACAATCACCAAAAAATCTTCAACCCCTTCAACAAACCCATATAATCACTGGCAACTCAGTCTATTCCCAATAATTTTACGGATAAAACACACTACATATATTTTTTCCTTATAATTTTCATCATGTTCAAATTCCTTTATCGTATTCTAGTTTTTTCTTTTTAATTTCCTTTCTCTACTATCATGAAATAAATAAACATAAACTTGCCTCCATGAAATCACTACCAATCCACCTTTTTGAACATGATGTGCCTCCGATTGACCTTATTTGACTATGTCACATATTTACGGACGTGGATAGTCACACACTTGATTAACAGATGTTAATGTGTCAAGTGTGAGTTGACGTTCTACATTGGATGAAATAGTAGATTTTGAACAACATATAAGTGAGATGACACATGTACTTAATGCATTAAGATTTTTTTGTGATGATGTGGTGTGGCAATCTCACCTATATCGTTGCTTTTGACCTAATATGATGATTCAACTCAATATAGGCTTATCCGAAAGTCCGAATATTATCCCAACATTATGATAAACTGCTTTGTTAGGTATTGGATGACATTTGTTTAATATTTTATCTTAAATTTTAGTTATTGGTTGTTATTCACTTTCATGCTAATCTTTTATTCAACCTCTATTATTTTAAATTCATTCACTTTTAGTCTTTGATTGGATTTACCAATGGAAAATTGCATGTGTTTTGCTAATAGGACAAAATAAAGGTTTGTTATGTTTATTAAAACAACGTGACATTTTTTTACTTAGTTTAATTTTTGGGTAAAATATATACTAAAAAAATTTGAACTCCTTCAACGAACCCGTAAATCACCAAGAATTCATTCTATTCTATATACTCCCACAGACAAAGCACAAGCATTCCTTTTTCTTTTTTTATTCTCTTATCATCTTTCTATGATTGAATTGCTTTTTTTGTCTTCTTTCTTTTTCTAATTTATTTTCTCTCTTCTCATGAAAGAAAAGAACAAAAACCTCCATCCATTAAATCATCATCAACCCACTTTTATAGCATGATATGCCTTCTCTAATGAGATATGTCAATATGTCATATATGAGTGAAATCTCCATATTGAATGAAAGAGTATATGGTGCAAGGGGTGGTCCTCCTCCAACTGCCCAATGAATCTGTTATATTGGAATGTCCGAGTTCAGGGTTCTGTTTGGTTGGTCACGCTTCCCGTGGAGTTGCATACATATTTCTATCGAGGCATAATTGGCTTGCCCGATTATAGATTTCCGTAGTCTTTTGATTAGCTTTTTCCTTTTGTTTTTTCTTTGAGGGTTTTGGCCTAGTCCCCCTCTCCTTGTATATATTTTTCCCTTTTTAATAAATTTTTAGAGTTTGGCGGGCAGAGGTAGGAGGTTTCTCGGGGTGCCCACCTAGTTGGGATGTCGGTGTTGTCTCCTGACGTCTGTCATTCTCCCTGCTTAGCAAAATGAAATGACTCATATACCTAATGCATTAAGATTACGACGAAGATGTGGTGTCAATTTCACCTTTATGGTTACTCTTAGCTTAATGATTATCCATAAGAAGACTTTTGGTATTTACTGGAAATTAACAATAGAAAAATATTGATGTGTTACTTGAGTTGATAAATTACATGTTTATTTAACATTTTCTTAATTAAATAAAAAAAATAGTAAAAAGAAATATCATATTAAATATTCCCCTAATTTATGACGTGATTGTAAAAAGAAGTGGTACACTTATTCAGTCATTCAAATTGAAAACAAATCATACTTACGTTAAATTGAAGAAATTAAATAGGTTAAACAAGAACGAGTGACAAATGTACTTTTAAAAAAAAATTAAGGCAAATGTTTATAATAGAGAATAGAGAAATAAAGTTAGATTTATTCATAATCATAATCTCTTCAAACTTATCTTTGATTTTTTTATATAATATTCCGAAGAAATCTCTTTTCAACGAGATGCGCGGTTATTAATATAACATACGCGTTCATTATTTCACATTTCCATTTTAGTTCCCCAATTATAAGGCTTAGAGCATTAGTTTTTTTTTTTGTGAAGGATAGAGCATTAGGTTTCTCTTGACCAAACTTCAAGTCATGAAATGATTATAAATATTCATTTCTCTCTTTTACGCTTAGGTCTTGCTTGAATAAACGACTTAATTTGTAGCCTAACGTGTAGATTTGTTACGTCAGATGCTTATGTATGATTTATTCATATAACAAAAAATGAGATAAAGTTAGATTGTTCTTATAAGTAATAAGCAATCTTTTAAAGTGTACTTGGAGAGATTATGAAAATGTAAAAAGTTGTTTTCACGAGTTCTTTCGAGTTGTCTTATAAGTATACGTGTTAGTAGATAAGTTCAAATAAGTCTATCTAAACCAACACTTATGGTCTTCTTCTTCCTTTTTTATATCCAAAAAATGGAAGCAATATTAATGATTTATGCACCTTCGTTTAACTTAGCCATCAAAGATTCACAAGATTGATCTTTTCTCGTTGTTAAAGACTCTTTGAAGAAGAAAAAAAAGACATGGGTAGTAATCATGTTCAAAGATGAATTATTTGAAAGTGAATTAATTTCTCACCATGATGATGAGGTTGCATTTAATGTGATGAAAGGTGGAGTAATTGAAAATGAGGTAATTTCTCACCATTTTGATTTGGACAAAGTCTCTAGTGAAACTTTATCTCAGACGATGAAAGTGATGAGAGATGATTACCTTGAGCCCGTAGAACCCACCTGACCATCACACTAATTGGAGATAAAAAACAAACTCGGGAACCGATCCTTAAGGGAAATTGATCCCACCCAAGGTTCCTTCCAAAATGAGGTAGATAAACCATTACCAAACACCTTCATAGTTTAGCTTCAATTCAACTCCATAGCATTGAGACATCATTTCACCAGGAAGAAATCTTATATAGCCTTGAGAACACCCTACTAAATAAGAGAGGTGGCCTATAGCAGCATATATAGCCATATGGTTCTTTTTCCACAATCGAGTCTCTCCAGAGTCAATCCTTTAACGCCATATCTCAAGCAAGGCCAAGTTAACCCACCTCAGATATCCAACCTTTGCACCACTATGGCCTTTAGTCTACACATATCCTTCCAACTAACCCAAGGGAATTTTCCTATCCCATTTAGACCCATCCCATAATTGACCCTATCATAAAAGACAATGACATGATTCAAGACATAACTGTGAAACATATAAAAATTAATGGCTAAATGAGATTAGTTGATAGTGATGGTTAAATATATAAATCAACTGGCCAATTTAATATAGTCAATGTTTTTTTTGTGTAAACCAGGTATCTTCCTTAAGTAAATGTGAAGATGAATATCTCGAGCCTTATGTAACCCAAATGAACTACAAACTCTTCTTAAAAACTTTAATGTTGTTGCATGTCGAAAATTAAATCCAAACTTAAGATATTAGATTCTTGATTAAACTAAAAGAGATTCGCGCAATTAAAATAATTTTATTATCAACGACTTATTTTTATTTTTAAGGAAATATCAACAACTTATTTAAAAGCACCCATAAAATAAAGAATAATTTAATCATTCAGTCATTTTCGTACTAATTAAAAAGAGAAAAAGAAACGGAGAAAGGAAAGATACTTTTTTTTTTTTTTTGAGAGAAAAAGGAAAGATATTTAAACTCAAAAGTACCACTCGCAATGATAGCGCGTAGAAGAACTTGAATATTCCACTGTCCCACTCTCTCTCAAATCCCTAATTTCTGAAATCACCAAAACCCTAAAAATTCAATTTCCAAAATCGGAAGATTCTACTTCACCGGAATTTCGCCGGAGATGGTGATCCTTGAACCGGAGAAACGAAAAGAGTCACAATCACAAAGCCCTGAGTCGTCGGAAAATCCTTCACATTCCGATCCGCAAAAGAAAACTAGGGATTTGCCGAACTTAACCGAATGCCATGCTTGTGGCTTCAAGATTGATGTTTGCACCGGTAAGAACAAACTTCAAACCCTTTATAGCGAATGGCGCATTGTTCTTCTATGCAAAAAGTGTTTTTCTTGTGTTAAATCTTCCCAAATTTGTTCCTATTGCTTTTCTGAATCATCTTCTGATTCGCTTCGTTGTGTTAAATGTAAGCATTCTGTTCACAAAAATTGTTTCTTGAAGAACAAAAATGTTGCTCCTTGGTCATATTCTTGTGTGGGTTCTGAATTTTCTGTTTGTGTGGATTGTTGGGTTCCTAAGCATGTTGAAGTTTCTAGAAGAAGAAAAATGAAAAGTTTAAGAAAAGTGAAGAGTGGGGTGATTGTGAAAAAGGGTAGGGTTGATTTAGTGAAAGAGAGTTCTAGGGTTTTGAAAAGTGGGAATTTGATTAGGTCTATGGAGAATGTGGTTAAAGATGCTAATCATAAGGTGAAGAAGAAGGTTGAGGCAGCTGCTATGGCTAGAAGCATGGCATCGAAGAAAGCTGTGGCGGCTAGAAGGGCTGTTGAGTTGGCAAACAAAACCTTGAATATAGTGGCAAACAGGGAAGAGGGCACTCTGAATTTGCCTTCTTCCAAAATGGATCCTGTTAAAGTTGTTGGCTGTTCATCCTTGGCTTTTGACTTGCGTTTGAATAGCTCGCCGAGGATTTCAAAGAGTCGCTGCTTGTTGAATACAAGCTACTTGGATGCTCCGAAGAGGTGGGCTTATAGTGTTGATTCATCGTGCAAGACATCAAACTCAAGGAATGCTATTGGTTCTTTAGGATCCTTGGATAGTGATTCTTCAACTGATCTGAGTTGTCCATGCATGGGAAGGTGTGACACGATAGCTAGCCCAAAAGATGGTGAATGCCCTGCTGAATTGAAGGAAGGGGAGGGAAGTTGTTCTGATCGGCTGATAAACTTCAGTGGAGAAAATTCTGCATTGCATGGGGAAGAGCGGTCAGATCGTTATTTCTTCAAGTATGTTAGGAGGAAGTCAGATCGTTATTTCTTCAAGTACAGTAGGAGGAAGTCAGATCGCTACTTCTTCAAGTACAGTAGGAGGAGGTCAGATCGTTATTTCTTGAAGTATAGTAGGAGCAATCATTTAAAACCAAATCTCGATAGTTAGCCTTGACTCAGCATTTGACTGTTTGGATTCCATTCGATCGTTCCACACAATTGAGAACAATATCCAATGCTTCATGTTAGTCATGTAATGCTTCTTTATGTTAATCAGCTCGTCAAAGTTGCTATTTCATAGAGCTGTCGTAAAATGGAATTGGTACATATAGTTTTCTCTTGTAATTGTCCGTAGTTAAAATTTGAAGCTGTTGTTATTCATATTGTTTGTTTTTATTTCTAACGTCCTATTTGCTCTTCTACTTTTACGTTTAAACCTATGGGAAAATGAACAAAGGCCTAATAAAGAATTAAAGTTATGTAGACTTGAAAAGGAGTAACGACTAGAAAATGGTATCAGTAATTTCATCAATGAAATGATATGTTTTAGTAAATCATGTATTGAACAAAAGAAAGAATCTAGTTCAAATATCTATATCTATCTACATCTACATATATATAAGGTATAGGCTGATTTGATTTAGCCCTATTTTCTTACCAGTTTTGCCATTTACAATTAGTTACCTTATAATCTCTTTTCATTTCTATTTTATCCTTGGCGTTTTTCATTCTCTCATTTTCCTGCAACTTTTCCGCAGTCTTTTTTTTTTTTTTTTACACCATGATAACGGGACCTGTGATGCTATTCATTCTCATTGTCAACCAAGGGAGGAAACCTAAACCAAAACAGAAGTATATGGGCCGTGGTGAACGTTTAGCGCAGACTAAACGAGAGTTTGGGGTGACAAATTCTAAACTTATGGGGTTCTTACTTTCAGTACAAAAGTCTCAAAAAATAGGCAAATAATTTAGTTTTTATAAATCTCTGGGCATGTATATTTTGCATGGTTTATGTATTTAGCTGTTCTACTACAAAATGGCTGATAGTTATTAGGGAAAATTATAATGACCTCCCCTGAGGTATGTCTAAATACAACAAACACCCCCTTTATTTTTCCAATAATCACTAACCTCCCCTGCCGTTAGTTATAGTCAAGTTCTCGTTAAAGGAGAAAACAATAACATTCTGAAGGTGATGTTATCTTTAGTTTTCCCTTTCAAAATCCATACACACACAAAACTAAATATTTTCATTCTTGTCTCATGATGTATCTATCACTTTTGTTCTTGGTTTACATCCTTGCTCTGTATTCTATGTATCAAGTTGTGTTTCCCATTGTTTCTCTTGCAATCATTCTTGTTGTCGCTCTCGAGAGTCTCGACGGTTAATGCGTCACCGCTCTCCCGATGTTTTTGTTATCATCGTCATTCTTTTAGTTCCTACGGTAGTTCGTGTTGCGGTGTTCAATTCTCATAACTCTTGTATTGCTCGATGGCAAGCAAAACCTTGAATATAGTGGCAAACAGGGAAGAGGGCACTCTGAATTTGCCTTCCAAAATGGATCCTGTTAAAGTTGTTGGCTGTTCATCCTTGGCTTTTGACTTGCGTTTGAATAACTCGCCGAGGATTTCAAAGAGTCGCTGCTTGTTGAATACAAGCTACTTGGATGCTCCGAAGAGGTGGGCTTTTAGTGTTGATTCATCGTGCAAGACATCAAACTCAAGGAATGCCAGTGGTTCTTTAGGATCCTTGGATAGTGATTCTTCAACTGATTTGAGTTGTCCATGCATGGGAAGGTGTGACATGATAACTAGCCCAAAAGATGGTGAATGCACTGCTGAATTGAAGGAAGGGGAGGGGAGTTGTTAAACCAAATCTCGATAGTCAGCATTTGACTGTTTGGATTCCATTCAATCGTTCCACACAATTGAGAACAATATCCAATGTGTTGAAATTTGGGGCCTAACTCAACTTCACAAAACCGGCTTGTAAAGTGAGGATTGCCTCCTCTATATAAACTCTCATCAAGAGTCTCATCTATCCGATGTGGGACTTGGGTTTTTCCCAATATAATGCTTCATGTTAGTCACGTAATGCTTCTTTATGTTAATCAGCTTGTCAAAGTTGCTATTTCAGAAAGCTGTCGTAAAATGGAATTGGTACATATAGTTTTCTCTTGTAATTGTCCGTAGTTAAAATTTGAAGCTGTCGTTATTCATATTGTTTGTTTTTATTTCTAACATCATATTTGCTCTTCTGCTTTTACCTTTAAACCTAAGGGAAAATGAACAAAGGCCTAATAAAGAATTTAAGTTACGTAGACTGGAAAAGGAATAATGATTAGAAAATGGTGTTAGTAATTCCATTAATGAAATGATAATCAATAAGATGCCTTCTTCTATTACACTGGAAGTAGAATTTCATATGCTCGATCACTGTTTAAAGGTATTTCACTGTATAAAATTACCATTCTGCTTGAATAGCTTTATGATGGTCAGTAGTTCTCTGTAAGGTTGATTGCTCTTGTAATGTCACGTTTTCAACTTTAGATGTTTTCATTCTAATAATGATAGAATGCTTCACTTCTCCTGTATTGATCAGTGGTGGCATATAATGGTTTTTACTTTTTACTGAATGTATGGTGATGATAAGGCCAGACTTTTGGCTCAACAAATTCTAAACTTACGGGGTTCTTACTTTCAGTACAAAAGTCTCAAAAAATAGGTAGATATAATTAACAGTTTTATAAATCTCGGGGTATATATATTTTGCATGGTTTATGTATTTAGTTGTTCTACTACAGAATGGCTGATAGTTATTATGTCTGCTCCTTCGATCAAATAAAAGCTTAGTGAGACCATTAGTAGTTATCATTTGTGTCCCTCCCTCTCTCAAAATCCCACCACTCATCATTTTGAGCACTTAAATTCTACACTGCACGGCCATTGTCCTCTCCCAAAAAATTATACTAATTATCTGTGAAACTTATCTTAAACACATTAACATGTAGTTTTGTACACACAGACAAATTGTGAAGTTGGAGAAACACATTAACATGTAGTAAACTTATCTTAGATATGCTGTAAGTTCACATTGTGAAGTTCCAGTTGGAGAAAGATAATTTACTTTATTCGAATCATTGAATGCAGAATTTTATCCCTAATAGTAATGCATTTCTGTATATCCATTCTTTGAATATTGAATGCCCTCTCTCAATATTCATGCCCTTAATAATATCCACTTAGTAATGCATTTTCTTTATTAGAAATTTTTGCAGATCCATTCTTTTCAATGTAATTTTTTTTCATGGTTTATGCCTTTATGGTGTTTTATTGTTACTATTGAAAGATATTTATGGTGATTTATGATTTTTGATTGTTGGTTATTATTATTATGGAAAGTATTTATCCTCTTGACTGGTTTTTAACATTCTGTGATTGACAGGTGATACTTACACTAAGCTATATTTTGCTTGCTTGGTATATTTGTATCCTCCTGTGAAATATATAATTGAACAAAGTGAAAAATTCATATCCTCATCTGATTGTTGGAGTTACTGTTTGCGAATAATCAATCTTGAAAGGTTGAGATTTTTTTAATAACTTGCTTCAGCAGCGCTTTTGCTTCCCCAAAATGTTCCTAATTATATCTCATTTCATTGTTACATAACCTTTGGGTGATAACAACGGAGGCAAAGGCATTATAAGAAATGGTTGAGTAAGGCATTATAAGAAACTTTATAGTTTTTAGACACTTATTGGTCATGTCCTGAGCTTAACACCCTCTAGATTGTGTGCTGAATTTACCAGTATAAATATAAATAAACCTTTGCAAAGCAAGTCATGGCCTTTGGATTTCAGTCACTGGATCCATAAGTAGTATAAAATCAATGCCCACCATATCTGTCTTGGCCATGTTTTTTGTATTTAACACTTTTGAGACAATATTGTACAAGTTGTTAGTTATATGTTTGAAGATGAATCCTTAGAATAAGGCTACTTCAACACACTTTTGGCGCATTTTTACCATAAGGAAATGATAATCTGTTTAAGTTTGTGTTTGCATTGCTTTGCTATAGATTGCACATTATGCTATATCAACACAGCTGTAACATCTGGGCAGTTACAGATTTTGGGAAATTGGTATCAACAACCGTTAAGAATTGTATTGTTTCACTGGGCATTGTGACCATTCTAACAGTTGCCACCATTTCAAAATCTGCCTTTAAACGGATAGGTCCAAATTGTCATACTTTCATTCTCATTCCTATTTGCACCTTCATCGATTAGAGATTACAATGAATAACATTGATAATGAAGAGGGGAATTTGTCCCAGGCTTCTGTAGTTTCTCATTTATAGTGATGCAAATAGGCCTCATCTTTCAAGCTTATTGGTTCGAATCAGAGAAATACTGGATCATGATTTTGATGCCATCACATACGGTGAATCACATATCGATAATTTGCTTCAACTAATTGATGAAGTTGAGGTCTGGAAACCTCTTCTTACTGACGTTGAATTCGGTTTTTTTATTGCTCTGAGGTTTTTTGTTGATGTCTTTTCTTCTGACATGAAACAAATTGACAATGCTCTTGCAACTCTCACAGCAATACAACAGGAATGTGATGTCGCAGGAGATGATTCCAATGATGCAGATAATCAACGTATTGTGAATGCCAATACTATTAAGGAACTTTCAATTGCAAAAAAGTCTGCAGATATCTACATCAATGATCTTGAGGACAAGTTTCAGAGTACAAGAAAAGAGAAAGACATTGAAAGAGAGATTGAGGCATTAACTAACACATATAATGAAGTGTTTGCAAAAATCATGGCAGTGCAGAATAGGAGAACAAATCTTCAGTCTAAATCGGTGAAAGCACAGAGGGATTATGATCAAACTCTTCAAAAAAAGTCAAAATTGATTGAAGCATGGTCAAATTTAAAGTCATTCATCCATATGAAATTTCATCAATTCTTTGTACTGTAGTCCTTGCCTTAACCACTGTAGTCTCTGCCTTAACCATGGCCTTTATGATATTCAATAACTATCCCATTTCAATTGTCTCCTCTATTATTGTAATTTTGTGCTCGAAGTTTTAATCTTGGTTCTAATTTGAACTGCAATTTTGATCTTGTTGGCAGTTTTCTATACAATTTCAATTAAGATCATATATTAGTTCTGAAATAATTATGTTTTTCGTTAGAGTTTATATTGGTTTTGTTAGAATAGCGTTTATATGTCGTTTGAACAAGGCATGTCGTTTGTATAAGCGTATTCATTCGATATGCTTAGACAGTAAGTTAGCAGCACTATGAATAAGTGGGAATATTGCTATGTAGATACGCTATCTGCAGTTCTGCACAATACTTTCGAGTAATGGTGATATGCGCTTTTGAGTTTGTAAGTACTGTCCGTCGTAATCAATTACCCTTGCACAGGTTTTACTACCAAATGTTCAAGGAATTGGTCACGATATATGACTGCATAGATAGGAGCCAAATTCCCTAAGAGCTGATCGCCATGTATGAGTGCATAGATGTGAGCCAAGTTCCCTAAATTAACAAGGCTACCTGTTAAGACTAAATCTGCAATTAGAGTCCATGTTTGATTCAATAATTAAGGCCTATCAGATAGAATCAAAATTCTCTGCATAATACTCTTGAAATTAATAATGAATTGTCTTGGTTGTATTGTATGTGATGTCTCTGTATAGATTCAATACCATGCTTCGTGGCTATAACTCCACATATATATTTGTTTCCCTAATGAAATATACCTGTATTTATAACCTTGGTCGAAATTTGGATTATCTCAGGTCCACATGGTGTGATAAAGTGTACAAGATATCTTTGGTTTAATAAAATAGCTAGCTCTCAAGCTAACCACGTAGAACAACTGTACCTTGGCATATGCAATCCATTAATTAAAGTGGTAATTAGGTTTTTTCATACTAAGCAAATATATATTCACTGATCTATTTTAACCAATTATAATGTCAAAGGGGTGTGTATAACTTATTTGGTGAGGATAATAAAATTACGGTTGTATTTAATTTTTTGATAATGAATATGTGCGTTTTATGCAAATACTGATGTGCAGACCTACTCTGTATATCCTTGAGAAAGTTGTTGTAAATTATGACTGAAGTTTCTAGACATGATAACAACCTGAGGAGAGTCTTTGAAAAAACAAAAGCTTAAAAAATTATACGTTTAGGATTAATGAAATGAGACCGTGTCTTTTGTAGGAACAAACTAAACTAATGCACGTCTTTTTTATAGATCTAATGTATGACTGGACAAAAAAAATTGCAATCAATCTCGAGCATTATCTTGTTCAAACAAGCAAATTATACCCATTATAGTAAAATGAGATTTTGTAATCAACCTAGAAGAGACTTATCATATAGCTTATTCAAACAAGCAAATTATATTCGTTATGAGATCAACCTAGAGCAGACTTATCCTATAACTTAGTCAAACAATCAAAATATATTATCAATAGAAAGACCTGCGTGAGGGGTCAAGAGTCTAATGCTATATAATATATACAGTATGAGTCGGGATCCGTTGACACCAGGTGTTAACAGATTCGTTGACACCAAATCTCAACCGTATATTTTATTTAATCAAAGGCTAGTATGTTTCAACTGTGTGTATTCTTCTTCTCAATAGCATTTAATTACCGTTTTTAATTTTAATAATTGAATATCCCCTTCTTCAAAAATAATAATAATTGAAAATCCAAGGATAATTTAATTTTTTTTTATATATTTTTTGCTAGATTTATTTATTTTTGTCAGAACAATGGAGGAAGTTATGAAGCAATGGAGCCGGTTCGAAGATAATAAATTTGTGATTTAAGAGACTAACAAAAATATACGAACCGTATAAAGACTAAAATATATAGAATTTTCAGAAAGGCTAATATTAAGTTTTTCTGATAAAGACTCACAAATCAGAAATTTTCAATGTGGTATTCTGAATTTTTCTTTTTTCAAACGGGAGATATTCATCGAAGGTATCCAACAAATTTATCATATGAGCTATTTTCTTATTCAGAATAAACAAGGGTGAACTCATACTGAATATAGAAAAGTTGTACCTAAGGATGACAAATAAAGGAAAATGATTGGAAGACACACTTGCTTTATACACCCTTTTGTACCACTGGGCATTATAGTAATTTCACACACTTTATTATTATTTTCTTCCACTCTCTCACGTGAAACCTCTCTAAATCCCTCTCAGTCTGCGTTTGCCCCTTTCCTTCCTACCACCGGTGAGACCGTGAACGGCGACAGCGACGAAGGCACGACAAATTGCGGAGGGAGGCGACAGAATGGTGGCGAGGAAGATGGTGGAGAAGAGAAGGCAAGTTCCCTTCTCTCTCTACCCTCTCTCACAGAGCGCTCCCTCTTGACCCTCTCCCTACACCCTCTATATCTCTCCTGAGCTCTTACCACCGGCGTCGGATAACGGATCTGAGCGAAGGTGAGTATGGAAAGCTGGTGGTGGTGAGGACGTACGGATGGCAGTGATGGGAGGTCGGTGGAACAGTGGCGAGGAAGATGGTGGAGAGAACGGCGGTTCTGAGGGCGGCGGCGATAGTGGTGAGTTCTGATGGTGGTGGTGACGATTACGACATATGAAAACGCAACAGAAAGAGAGAGGATGAGAGGGAATGTTAGGTGAGACCGGCGGCGTGAGGCGGAGGGTGGGTGGCAACTGGAGTGGTCCGGTGGTGGGGAGAGAGCAATCAGGGAGAAGAGAGCTGAGAGAGAAAGGGACATCCAATTTTATTTTATTTTTTAAATTGGCAATGTTAGGATTATTTTATGTTTTCTTTTTACATGTGGCAGGTGGTACAAGAGTGGTAGCCACGTAAGGATGTCTTTGTATCACTGCTC
>Ga0099826_10001687_pt1 | contig 13558 bp, 6 predicted proteins | sample Mtrugardesep15_FD_76830 | JGI IMG/M metagenome (GOLD analysis project Ga0099826, IMG submission 76830) | Root nodule microbial communities of legume samples collected from California, USA - M. trunc garden sep15 | ecosystem: Host-associated > Plants > Roots > Nodule | place: USA: California... | reverse complement strand
GAGAAAAGTTATGATGATGGGAGAAAATAGTAGTATAAAAGAAGAAAGACCATTTCAAAGACACCTTGCTGGCCACTCAATGAAACTATACACCTTTTAATGAGATTATATTCCCCAAAGCACTAACCCAACTTGATGGCCGTCCTAAGATTCTATTCTATTGCTTATAAACTATAGATAACGACCTCGTTTAATTATGCTGGTTTATGGACATGTGTAGTACGTATTATTTACTTTAATCACTAAATTAAACAAACTCCTGAAATTATAATATTAGTGAAGTCCTATTAAGCTGATATCATCTTCACACACTAAATTACCAAACCCTGCTAGCTTCTTTTGGACAAATTTATGAAAATAATTTAAGATTATTATTATTATGATAGGGTAAGGCTAATTAGTTGGCTAACCACTATTAATGATCTTAAATTAAAATATAAAATATTATCCAATCAAAGTGTTGTCCTTCTTAACTATAATATGTACGTCTTGCCTAAATTGTTAGTTAAACATACAAAAACAATTGTGCTGCTCATATCTGCCTCTGGTCAAATCTATACATCAGAACCAATCAAGCTTAATTAGATTTAACTATAAATCAATGATCAAATCTATATCAATGATCAACTACCACGTACCTGGTCAATAATATGCTTGGAAACCTATAAATTTGGACTATGACATTTAGATATTCTAGCCTGAGAAATTAAGGCCTCTACTAAGAACAATAAAATAACTAATTGTTGATTTCACAACCACTGGATTCATTATTATTTTTCTTAGGTCATTGAAAAGGTCCCAAGTTTTTTTTTTTTCCTTTTGTCTGAGCTGAAAATGGTCCCAAGTTTTATGATAAACTTAAAAATTAAAAGAATTAAGTATGATCAACACTTGTGCCAAAAAATATGTGATCATTACTTCCTCAGTACAAATAAGACTTATTCAAATTCTAGCATGAAATATTCGATTCATATTTTAGTATACTGCTTTGGAATTTTTTTTTTATAAAAAATATAGTTTTACAAAATTACAAATATATATAGTTGATCTGAATTCTTGAATAAATTTTGATGTCATATAGTAAGGGATATCTCACTCTTTTATAAAAATCAAAACACTATCGAACAATTGAAGTCGTTCCAATAAACTAAATTATAATAACTTATATCATACGTAATTTCAATTTTCAATGAATTCAACTGTCACGGTAACAATAATTAGTTCAAGTAGTTGAGTTAAGAGACGTTCATACGAGTTTAAGGTTTAAATTTTTACTACTAAAATAACATACTAATAACAACTAACATTTATATATAGAAAAGAATTATCATTAAACCATATAGAAAATAATAGTATAAGTCAAAAAAAGAGTAAATTAGTTCATGATTCCTTTTCATTAATCAATACATGCAAAGTTTTGCTTTGGTCTTACTTACCAACTGAAAAATAAATCCCACTAATGTGAAGAAAAAAAAAAGTTTCCCAAACCCTTAGTTTTGCACGAGCTAAAAGAACGATAAACACGTGCGACTATCAAGGCCTCCATGCACTGGCCCACACCACCGGTTGTTCCTTCCACGTCAAGAATATTCCGGCATCATTACACCGTATCATCGACCACCCTTCCTTATACCTTCTCAACAAAGCCCTAACATCATCACAAACTTCCTCACTAAACGCCACCGTATTAAACCCTCCACCATGCAAACGCCGTGACCACTTCACCGCCGTTTCTCTCCGTTCAATCGACTCCACCGGAGAACACGCCACCAAATCAACTATCCCTCTCCCAGCTTCCCTTTCCAACATCAACCTCTCGTTACTCGTCTTCGGAAAACTCTCTTCTAATGCTTCAAAATAAACCCTAAACCACCTTAAACACTCTTCAAAACCATTCACAAATTCATATCCCTCATTACCAAAATTTAAATCAGCCTCCTCTTCAACCACTGTTACTATCCTCGGCCGCAACGCTATCAACGAAGCTATCAACGCGTCGCGACGGTTATTACTGTTACCATTACCAACTGTTACTGAATGCAAAGCATTAACACAATTCACAGCTAAAGCTTCATCTTCTTTAATATCTAAATCCAAAAAATTCAAATCAGAAAGATCACCGGAGTGATGAATAACGTTGAATTTAAATGGAACTCCCATAAGCCTAGCAAATTTTTCCATTCTAGCACCAATTTCCTTCATAACTTTTTGAACAGAACCACCAGCAGTGACGATGGTGGTTAAACGAAGGTGAGGAGTATCGTCAGCACGAGTGGCCAACGCTTCGAAAAGCGTTGGCCACTGAGTGCAATATGTGTTACTAATATCAATTATGTGCAACTTGGAATCACCTTCGAATGCTTCTAAAATGGCGCCATTGCATGCGACATGGCCGAAGGTTGTCCATGGACTAACTTCTTGGAATTTCAAAACCGTTTTTCTTGTTGATTCAAATGAGCAAGTTTTTTCTGATGCTGAAGCTAGGGTTCGGAAGGTTCGGGTACCGGCTTCGGTCATTCGAGAGAATAAGGCTTGGAGAAAATATGCAGCTAGTTTTTGTTCTATGTCACCATAAGGGGAGCTTAGTTCGTTGAGCATCCACATGAGTTGTTGTAAACGAGTGCTGTTTTTTTCTGCTATGGCTCGTGCTGTTTCAAGTAGGATGTTGTTGGCCCACTTTCCTGTTAATTCGAAGGTGAAATCAGTTGTTGGTGGAGGGGGTGTGAGTGATGGTGTGGGGGTGTTTGTAGTAATGGTATTTGAAGTTTGAGGTTGATTATAAGGATAGTAGTGTTTGGAAGAAGATGATGAAAGGTCTTCTTCATCCATGAAAAAGTTGAAGCATTCTTCTTCAACTTCTTGTGGATTGTAATATTGGTGATAGTTTTGTTTTGAGGATCGAGAGCTACTTGATGTTGTTGTTCTGCTGGTGGTGGAGTTGAGAGATTGATCTTCTTGTTGTTGTTGGTGTTGGTGTGGTTGGAAACTGACAAGTCTAAACAATGTATCCATTTAAGTTGTATGAGACCCACATCAATAATCTAATTTGATTCACACTTGTTGTTGTTGTTGCACAAAGGTATTCCAATATTGCATGTAAAGTGTTTTTAATGGTGATGGTGGAACAATTTGGATTGTAGTTAAGTTAATTTGGAGGGGTGAAGTAGGAATTTGAAAATTTTATGGAGAGTGGTGGGGTGGGGTGACGGGAATTGAATGAATTATGATTTGCTTTGCTCTTCTTTTTTAGGGAAAGGAAGGGAGGTGGGGTAGTTGGTTATATTGTAAGTTTTATTGGGATGCTGATTTTTCTTTTCTTTATTGAAAGGGTTAGAGTCATCTCCTTACAAACGTGTTTTTGTAAGTATTGAGATAATCTAGACCTAAATTCTACATGCTACAATCTATTTAAAATTTGTTAGACCACGTATCGTTAATATTATCGAATTATCTGAGTCATAATCAATTGTGAACTAAATAAATACTATGTTAAGAATTTTATACGAGTTTATAATATTTATAATGTGTTTATATTTGGGAGGACTTTTCATTACAAGTCGATTTTATACTCTTTGAGTAGGTAAAATTAAAATTCTAAAAGAAAAAAAAGTAGAATAGGTGTGTATGGGCATGGAGAGAGAGGAGAGTATTGATTGACTAAGAAGTGTTTATTGGTCAATAAGCAAATGGCTTGGTAGGGGATATGGCCTAGCTGATGCTAAAAAAGGAATTGTATTCTGACAAAAGATGAAAATTATCAAAGTGCGAGCTAAAGTTAGTGAGAAGAGATACTTTTCATTCTTTTAGAGAGATAGAAAGAGAAATATGCATATCTGATGAGTGGGAGCAGGCGTGCCAAATGGGTATAGTGAGATAGAAGTAAGAGTAAAAGCTGCCGGCGTGAATAATATTTGATCAAACCCACTAAGATCCATCATCACTCAATATTTTTTGCCTCCTAATCCCTCTCCAAACACTGCCAAAACTCCTACTAGTAACAACTTTTTTTCTTTTCTATACACAATTATACATCATTTATGCGATAGCAATAATATAATAATAATGTTGTGTTTGTTATAAGTACTAAAATGCACTCCTTCTCAAACTTCTAGGGCATGCCTTCTTACTTTATGCACACTTATTTGATGGTTCATAAGCACACACTAATCAACCCCAAGCTAGCACACTCAAACTCTAGGAGGCTATTCTTTGAACTTTCAATTTTCAAGAGTCAAGACCAACCAACCATTTCTTTCGTCCCTTGTTTTGTCTTAGTGCTCAAATATATTAGTACAACTAATATGCTACTAATATGATTAGATTGCTAAGACAAATCTCTCCTTAAATTTCCCCTTGGTCTAACTCAGGCTACAACCCTTAATTTTTGTTAGATTATTACTATTATATTATGACAATTATTATTATTTTTATTATAGTCTTGCTAACACGTGACATTACACATGTTAAGAATTTTGTTAATGCGTGTCCTAAAAATTAATACATATGATTTTTAACATGTGTCATAAATTCTTAGGACACGTTTTAATATTTTCCTTATTATCATGAGTATATGTACTACATCTACGTATGTGGCCGAGAATAATACCTCATCCTAAATTGGCATTCTTTTTTTGTTTTAAAATTCAAAACAATAAATAAATTGTTAGAAGTTTGAGATATGGTTTTTCTATCGTATGCAAATTTATATATATTAAGAAGTTCAAAATAATAATGTATTGACACTTGTGCATTTTATATAAAATATATAACTTTTTAATAAATAGTAGTTGTTTTTCAGTAATAAATTGTTACTTTTAATTATTTTAACACATGTAATATTGCACATGTTAGTATACAATAACTTCTAAGAATGAAGAAACTATAGTTTAGAGATCAGAACCCACCATGTATCCTAGTGGTTTTTTTTTGTTGAAAATTAACGATGATAAGTTATAACATGAGTATCAAAAGAAACATGAGTATAAAAAGGAAAATGATAACGAATGGTCTCTTGGGACATTGGTTAAAGAATTAAATATAAAAATATTACATTAAAAGTTGTGCATTCAATTTTTTAAAAATATAAAAATTAAAGTGAAAATTTTAATTATTTTTTTTTTAAAAAAAACTTTTTTTTTTTTTTGCCTTCTTTAACCGGTGCTCTAGAGGCACTGGTTAACATAACCGTTATAAAAACAACAAAATTCGGATGGGTTGGACATGTTGGTGCATGTCTGCATATTTTAATTAGAAACTATAACCATAGTAGTTATTATAAAAAGCGTGTTTGTGTTTAATTAATTAATTAATTTTCTAAATTTTTCCGATTGATGATTGAGTGGGATGTAAGGGTCATGTTTATCCGAAGTTTGGTTAATAGATAGGTAAAGTAATTGTTTAATCTAAATATCAAATACAATTCTTTCGAATAATTGATCATTTGATAGAATTCATTAACCATTTAAATCTAATTCTTTAATTTTCTTATTTTATTGTCTCCCCGTGGGTGTAAAAGTGAAAGGGGTCCATCTTTTGCTTCAATCCTGAACCAAGAGTTAAGGATTCCCAATTTGCACTCATGACTCATCACCGGAACTTTATGCTATTAGACTTATATATGATGAATTTAACTATAAATAGTAGAGGTTGCAATACCCTTCTATATACCACGCCAACAAACTATAGAGTATAGCGTAAGGTAAGTGGTTGATGTGCGGTTTGGATGAGTATTATAAATTCTGAAATATCAGTTTGTCAAAACACACCCTACCAACAAATAACAAATACATCTTTCAGAAAAAAACAAATAATAAATAAATAAAATAACCGATTAATTTTGGCTAGTTTTGTTCTTCCTTTTTCCTTGTCCCATGTCTCTTTTTATTTATATTTTATATTTTTTTAGGAAAAAATTTGGGTGAGGGGGATGATGCCTCATTTCAAGACAATCTTTTTACTACTAGACCAAACATTTAGAGTTTATTTATATTTTATATTGAAGGCTATTACATTTATAAGAAAGTATATATATAGTTGGTATGTCATTGCCTCAATCATGATATCATTCATTTTCGTTTGGACTGTGGCATAGTTAAAAATATTTATTATATATTTAGCATATTGTGTCATTTTCAGATATGTTAATTAACTTCTCTCTTTCGTTTGTAATGCCAAATTAAATTTCATAAAATAGAGCAAGGTTGGATTTGTACTACTTATTATTTTTATTAATGTTGTCTTATCTACCAAGAGATAAAATTGGATTAAACAACCTAAGATCATTAGGCAAGGCACCTCTCGTCTTTTAGAGAGTAAATGCGTCATAACATACAAATAAATTATTGATATTGCATGCATTTGTATAAGAAATTAAAAGTGGTTGAATTCGTAACATTTTCACTTTTCTTACTACTTAAATTAGATGAGTCAAAATGTCAAATTCATCAACCTTCCCTCAAATCTAAGCCTAAACCGGGAATCACAGGATTAGCAAGAAAAAATAATTAGGGGACACTTAAACTTCTGAATTAAAAAAAAAAAAAAAAAACTGGGATCAACCCTAGAGCTGATTAATTTCTGTAAAAATAACAAACACTGTAGCATTTGCTATCTGGTATTTAATTATTTTTCTGATATATGCATAATTTATATCATAATTTTAACTATCCACATGAATCCTCAAAAAAAAAACTATCCACATTATCATTACATCCACATCCACCGAGAGTTTTTATTAATTGAAATTTGATTAAATCTTATGTACAATCTACTATGTCACGAGGTATATCAAACAATTTTGCTTTGATTCCTATCAAAATTTATTTTTAATCCTTAAATAAAAAGGCTATTAATGATTTTTCACCAAAAAAAAAACGCAACAAAGATATCATTCAAATAATAATTAGAACATCACTTTTACCTAAAAAATAACTTCTTAGTTTGCAAATGATACCAAAATCTCAACAACCATCGCTTATTCATAGTGGTTAATTACATGGCGGAAAATTTAAATCTGGCATGGAATAGAGATGATGTAAAATAACAAGACATCAACGGAACATGAGTGTAACCTCGAGACAAAATGATTCTATACTTGCATCAAATACAGTTACACTTGTATTGGACAAATCTTGAAAAGCGTGCACAAAAAATTCTTCACTATTCTGTCAAATTTTTTAATATGATAAATAAATCACTAGAAAAGTGTGTACTGCTTTACAAATTGTATTGAAAATTTGGGATATAACTACCATGCAGAAAAATCTTTAAATTCACCACTGACAACTGTTTTTCTCTTCTTTCCCACAACGGCTGTACCAGTGTCGACAGCAGCAGGTTCAGCTGGCGGAGCATTCCTAGCTTTCAAGTATTTGCCAACACCACCACCGACACCTGTACCTCCAGATTCAGATGTTCCAGCTCCAGGATTACTATACCATGAGCCAACCTTGTCCTGAAATGTAAGCCAAAAAAAAAAATCAAAGGATTAGTTCACAAAAACCTTATAAAAGTGAGAGAAAAAAATATAAACAATGAGTAATCTCAAATACTATGGAACAAACATTTTCTTCATCATTTGCATTCTTCTCTTTGGCATTAGCTTGTTCTTCTTCCTCGTCTGGCTCGGTGTAAGGATTGACAAAAGTTGTGACACCTGTTATCTTGATTTCCTCCTGCAAGCCAAAGCTTATATAAGCATGTAATCCATTGTTTGTGTTGACAGCATGGCCAACTTGATCACTGTTAATGGATCATTCACAAGAGTCAAATGTACCAGCAAGCATTGTTATTAAATATCAACTCTTCAAATCATGAGAAAAAATGTGACCATTTAAAAAATAAGCTCTTAAGGAATGATAAGACACAAGTATTCTACTATACTCGAGATATTCCAAAACCTCAATGTTTACAAATGACAGTGCAAAATATTGTAATCCTAAGGACTGTACAGGGATACGCAGTACCCATAATGAAAATTTAATGAGTGAAACCCAAGGTCCAAACCAGCTAGACAGATGCAAAGGTACAAACATAGCCATGCAAAAGATAACAGTGTGTACGATGGCAGAAGAATCTACTTTTTTTCTAAATCAGGTCTAAATTTTTGGATCATATGTTTGTAAATATAGTTTGAAAAGAATAAAACCAGAAAAGAGAGGGTAGGGGTCAGTCTATTGCATCACCAGTGAAATTAATTTACGACTCACCAGAGGTCGGTCACTGTCATCAACAGGAACCTTTTCCATTGTTGCTAGTGTAGTCAATCCACCAACCACACCTCCAAAAACTGTATGTTTGAAGTTTAAATGATTTGCAGATTTGTACAATATGAAAAACTGGGAACCATTAGTATGTGGGCCACTGTTTGCCATGCTAACCACACCCCTTCCAGAGTGAACTAATTTGGAGTTAAGTTCATCCTTAAAAGGCTTTCCCCAAATTGATTCACCACCTCTACCAGTACCAGTAGGATCACCGCCTTGTATCATAAAATTCCTGCATAAAATGAACTATAAGACTTAACGAATGTCACTCTCGATTTACTCCAGGGAGAAAGACACAAAGGTGGTCACATACCTAATGCTTCTATGAAAAGCAACTCCGTTATAATATCCACGTTCACAAAGCGTGATGAAGTTCTCGCATGCCCTAGGCGCTATATCACAGTGCAGCTCAATGTTCAAATCACCGTGTGTTGTATGCAGTTGTACATATCCCTTCTTCTTTGGATTCTTCTCAACTTTCACATATTCATAATCATTTTTTGTTACTGGATCATATGATGTAGAAGTAAAAGACCGGGAAGCAGCGCCAGTAGTGTAACGACTTTTAACCTGAAATTGAGAACTTCATTAATACATAGAATAATGATTACTGACCCTTCATACAATTTTTAAAAAGGATCATATATAATTTGATTATGCATGAGACGTTTCACTAGGTAGGTCAAAAAGAAGTATCTAGGAAGCTCACCATCTTTGCATTCACCGGTGCCCTGTCACCAGCCACATGCATAGCTATTCTGGCAGCAGTTTTATCACTTGACGAGGCTTTAGCAGCAGCTGCACTTCTTCCATGTACTGCGGCAGATGCAGCATCTACAATACTGAGTGCCTGAGGAGCTCCATCGGTCGATTTGGAATCTTCTTTAACTTGTGACCGTGCAGCTAAGATGGCAGCGAGTGCAGCGGCCCTTTCTTTTTGTGCCTTTCCACCACCTCCCCCATGCAATGCAGTTTCCTTTCCTTGCTCAGTTCCAAGCTCTTTAAGCATTTGTTTGATATCTCCCGACATGTTTATGTTATAGGCTGGATCTGAACTCATTTTCTGTAGTTCTGAGTAAAGAAAACAGAAAATCTTAAAGCTAATAAAAATAACAACAATAAAAGCAGCAATATCAAGATCAGCAAGAGATCAGTAGCTCAGAAAATATGGATGAGCTGCGGGATGTATCATACCTTCATCATCAATTTTCAAATTTTGTTTAACATGATCAAAATCCAGAAGAACCTTCTGGTCAAGTGCATTAGGATTCTGCAAAGCACACATACACAAACATCAACATGGTATCGAGACAGTGAAAGATAAAGCAATATGCAGAAAATGTTCTCAATCAAAGCCAACTGACCTGAATTGTTATAAGGTCATCCCTAGTAAATGCCTCGTCGGTGAGGAGCTCCTTCCAGTTTTTCGTCTTGATGTTTAACTCTTTAACAGCCTATTTCCCACAAACATACATATATAAAAATACCATCTACAAATTAAATTAGCAGTGCTAACACTAAGGATCCTGGAAAAACAAACCTCATAGCAGAAGACATTTCCAGTAGTTTTGACTGCCACAATGTGGGTAAATTCAGTGAAAACTTTGTTTAGCACTGGACATTGATATTCTCCTGCAGAGTAACAAAGAAAGGCCATTCATTACAAAGAAGCCAGCAAACTAAATGAATATATGACAAGCATCTACTAGAAAATCATAAATGCATCCCATCCACACCTTATCCTCAAATAACATAAACAAATGGTATGTAACATGAGAAATTTTAGTTTAAACAATAACACAACTTTGCAAGAATAATACCCATGTAATCTCAAAGAATAAAACAAATGTGCTTATGCTTAGTTGACCAGTTTCGGAGAATATCTCAGCAAGTCTAACTATTGGCATTACATGAAGAGTGCAACGTCTAGCAAATTTGAAGTTTTTCTGTTAGTTATTTGGTACAGAGTTGGATAGGACCATATACAAACCCTCCCTCAAGAGTGTTAACGGTGTTGCATTCCCAATGCTAGGTATGTGAACTAGAGACCAATAGTTAAGCTGAAAGAGAATCGCGCCATTTTGTTTCTTTCGTGTTAGCTTGTAAGAATTCAGGATCTCAGTTTTGCAGAAATAATAGTAAGTTCTTGAAATCAAATTTTAGTGTAGTAAAGCTTCCAATTTTTAGTCCGGTAGAACAGTATTAGAATCCTAGGAAGTTCTCCCAAACATGCCGCTTAAATTAACTTTTGTTGATGCTTATAGATTCAGTTTAGAAAGTGTGACCTGAAACAAATCCCAGACTTAGGCTATAGGCAGCACCATTACAGTGGTACAGAATCTTTCATAATTCTCCTTCATACTATAATAGTACAATGTACACTTCAAAATTTTTAATCCAATCCTTTAATCAGCATTGTACACCATGCTGATTCTCAAAGAGACATCTCTATTCAGTATTAAAGCTTGAAAAACAGAGAGGGTCAAAACCTATGTATAATCCTTCATTACAATCAAAGTAACTAGAAAAGTGGCTTCAACTTTCTTCCTTATTATTTGGGTGTGTGACAAACTGTTTCTCTCCTAAAGACCCTCACTTTCTAATCCACCAAAGCCAAAGAAAACAAATGTGTTACCCATTTGCCAAAGCTTATGTAGTCATTTTGAGTGTACACCCGTTAAAAATGTGAACACATATTTGCATGATAAGGGGTAGAAAACTCAAACGAATGCAAAATTTACTACACTCTTCAACAATAATAACATTCAAAGAATTTTGTTAGTAGGTGAGGTCAGCCACATAGAACAAACAACACCATAATATCCTATTATGATCAACGTCTTCCATGTGCTAAAATTCACTACACTTTTCCATGTATTAAACTCAATGCTGTAATAAGGTGGTACCAAGGTAGTATGATGTGCTGCATTTTTGACAAAATACCATGTGATGGCTATGGCCTGACAACTTTTGCGCGGAGGCCAAAGGTAACGTCTAATTTCATGGCAGGCTTAACAGTTCAGCAAGCCTAGTGGAAATAGTGGCTAAATAAAATTTTGAAAAGAAAAAAAAAACAGAGAGAACGCTTAAAAAACTCTAATGAGTAATGATGACCTATGAAATGCCAACAAAAAACCGCATATCTTTGTTCTCACTCTCACACGTCATTTCAGACCACTCTCATTTCCATGTCTCCAATCATAGATCAAAGGTTCAAGCTCAGTTGCTCCCACATTCTATCATCTCATTCGCATGGAGAGATACTACTCTAGGTTAAATCATTTTGGCCAATACTACACATACAATATTTAAGTTTTCAACAATAAAAATCAATCCCCTACGTCATTTTTTTTAGCAGGCACCACTCCAATAGTATAAAGAAATGGACAACTAGCCAAGGACATCGATATCAATCCGAAGATCAACTCACAACTGAACCCAAGCAATGAACTCAATCATGAAACAAAAAAGAAAATAAATCCAAAAGAATGCACAAAAATGATGCAAAAGTGTATTTACCTTCTGAGTTCTTGTGAAAAGTTAGTGGAATGAGATCTTGCTGCTTCAAGGGAGCTCCAGTAACAGGATGTTTACCGTATTTTATAATATATGGAGTTATGTTCCTGAACCCAAGTTGAAAACCACAAGTTATTATCAATAGAATACACATTTGGATTGACGGTGAATTTATCATAATCACACAATGCCACGGAGATTTTGATAAAAGCTAAATTTTAAAGCTTCAACAAACTCGCGGTGATTCCAAACATACAATGAAGCAGATATAAAAAACTTAAAATCAGGACATACAACCTGTTCGGATTGGCTTATTTGAACTTATCTATTAGCAATTTCGCATAAACACTTCTGAGACTGTTAGCGAGAACTTATGAAAACAGCTCATGATATGTTCATAAACTAATTTCACCTTATTTTCATAAACTCTCCAAGATAGCTTATGAAAGTATACAATAGCTTATACTAAAACAATTCCACTTTAGTTTATCTTTTGTTATATAAATAGTTTATACATAAGCGCTTAAGCTATAAGCTGCAAATAATTAGATCAGAGAGATACTTACATAACATCGAAAACGCTGCCATCAGGTGTACAAACTGGAAACTCGAACGGAGTAAACGTAAGACTGAATAAAAACAAAATTATTAGTTGAATGAAAAATTGATTGAAAGAAAGGATGAAGGTGTAAAGAGAGAACGCACGCGCAGCAATAAAAAGGAAGACGTTTAAAAACGGTGCGATTTTCTTTGGATTTGTAACCTCCCCATTCCGTTGCCCATTCAGTTTTGGTTAAGAACATTCGGTCTTTGCTGTGTTGCTTCTTCCCCATTGTTAGGGTTTTTGTCAATTACTACGGTGGTGGATTTTCTATTTTTCTTACTTTTGAAGTTGAAGATAACAATATATGGGATTGGGTTCCGGTTGCCGGCGATTTTCTGATATAGGGAGAGGTTCTACGGTGAGTTATTGGTGTCGCGATTTTGATTTGCACCGCCGTATGGAGGTTTTTGGGTGGAATTGACAGAAATCTTGATCTATTCGGCTTCAATATTTTAATTTTTTAATTTAATATATATTTTTGCAAAGAATTTAATATTTAAATAATTAGAATTATCAAAAAAAATTATAAAAAATTCATCAAAAAAAAATTAGAAGAAGAGAAATATGAAATAGAGAAAATGAAATTGTAGAAAATAAACAGTCAAGAAAAAATTATTGTAAAGAGTTTCTTGCAAATACAAAACTTTGTTATGATGTCGTTTTTGATATATTTAAAAGTGCGAGAGTCTATGTGAAGAATGAGGTGTTTGTGGATTTTTGGTTTGACCTACAATATAGAAGATCGATAGTTAAGATCACAGATGTTATGTTGTATGGGTGATTATGAGGAAAATATGCATGTGTGACCTGAGGCAGCACCACTCTTCTTCCTCCACTTCCACCGCTCTCATCCACTATAGCGGCAGCACCACCACCAAACCCCGCCGCGCCACCACCCCCCAACCCATTCAATCTTCACTCTCGCGCCCTATTATCCACTACCATCTACAATCTACAGTCACGTTTGAATTCTCTCCATCTCAAAAATTTGTTGCTGCAAACCACCACTGTCTCCACCTTATTTCGTCGTCCTCCGCCGTTGTGCAACTATAAAGGGACATTCAAAAGCTTTCAAAGACGTTGAATCTACTATCAAGGTAATCAATTAAAAATCTTTGGTTTAGGGTTTTTAAATTTGGGATTTTTTTACATAACTTCAATTGTGATAAATTGG
>Ga0099826_10001686_pt1 | contig 13559 bp, 8 predicted proteins | sample Mtrugardesep15_FD_76830 | JGI IMG/M metagenome (GOLD analysis project Ga0099826, IMG submission 76830) | Root nodule microbial communities of legume samples collected from California, USA - M. trunc garden sep15 | ecosystem: Host-associated > Plants > Roots > Nodule | place: USA: California... | reverse complement strand
GTTGGTTGTTGTACTCAGTAACAGCAAAAGTGGCGACTTTAATCACCAGTGGATCATCGATGTCTACAAAGGTAGCTTGATTGGTTGCTGCTAAGGCAAATAGAACAATGAGGATAAGAACAATGGATTGAAAACTCATGATTCTTGTATTGTAATTATTTTCTTTTCAAGCTTCACAAATCTTATTTGTACGAGTATGCCTTAGTTGGATTGGTTGTTATATATATAGCACAAAAATTATATCATGTTGGTATTATTTGTTTTACTGGTTGAATAAATATAACCAAGTCAAATCTATATCTTTTACTCAATTCAGTCAAATCTATCAAACTATAAAAAGAATACATATAAGTTGAATAATTATTCATCTAATTATATCTTAAAACATTTTCTATTCTCCATGTTTTTTTTTTTTATCTATATTGCATCCAAGTTATATAAGTTGGTAATATTCTTTTACTAGTGAAATTAAATATAATTTAAGTCAAATAATTTTTTTCACCTAAGTCAAACCTATTTTTATTTTTTTGACAAAGAAGTCAAACATATTATATTGTTTAAAATAATATTACATATAAATTGAATATTTATTCAATTAATTAGAATTATAAAAAAAATACTATATATTCTTATTTTTTTATCTATATGTTAAAGAAATTATATCCGATTGGTAATATTTTTTTAACCTATCAAGTCAAATGTTGTTTTTTTTAGGTCAATTATGTTTTTATTAAAGAAGATAAAATATGTTATATTATATAAATTAAGATTAAATATAACTTGAATATTAATAGTATCTAAAAAAAGTTGAATATCGATCTAACTTAATATAATTATGAAAAAATTATTAACTATTCTTTTTCATAAGAGAATAATATGTATTCTAGAAAGTACTTAAAAAAAATGTATTCTAGAAAGTAGTTATAATTAGAGTTTAATGTAGGTTGACAGTCCAAAACAATTTTGCACCTACAACAAATTAAAATATTTAAAATCGTCAACATCAATAAATGTTTTTAATTTATGTGGCAATTTAGAATGTTTTAATTGATGGAAATTGTTTTTTTTTTCATTTGTTTTTGCTCATTTCCACCCCCAAGCTACCAAAAATATCTCCAATGTGATTGAACTCATGCTCGGTAGACCCAACGTGTGTTAACTCACGTAAAAAGTCAGCATGAGTTAACTTACGTTGCGATCCATTTCTATTTTAGGCCATCACCTGTACCTCCACACTTCAAACACACACTTTTTTCCCTCTTCAACTCCAAACACTCATAAAGTGCAAAAATTTGGTGCAAAAGCTTGAGCTCAAATTATTGAAAAACGTTAAGAAGCAAGTTTATACGTTCATCAAACGTCAAAAATCAGATAATGTATCATCTGACACCTTTACATACTGGTTTTTGAGCTGTGTTCGTCATTTCTGGAGCCCTAAACGTGGCATGAGTTAAGTCATGTTGAGTGCCCAATATGAGTTAACTCACACTGAAAGACAACATGACTTAACTTGCGTTAAGGGCCAGAATTTGAATTTTGAAACCAATTTTGTTTTCTTTTTCCTTAGGCTTGTTACACTAGTTGGAATCCCAAATGGTGCCTACAAAGGGTGTTGTTACGGTCTTGAGCTTTGGTGGTGATATGATGTTTTGGAGGGTGGGTTTTTGGAGTGTGTAGCAGGCACTGTTTTGCTGCTGACAGGCGCCTCTCCCTGCTACTCTGTTGTTCGAATGTTGTTTTCCCCTTCTGCTGTTTATCTGGTGTTTGGCCTTCTGTCTTGGCAGTTCGCCCATCAGTTTTTGGTGGTGTTGGTCCATTCTGGTGTGGCTCTATTCTGCTGTTGTTCCTTTCTGGTGTGGTTTCGATATGAGGCAGGGGTATGCCTGCGACTTTGGTAGGTATATGTTGGCCTCGTGTTTATTAAACCTTTGTTTTTTGGGGTTTTTTGGGAGTGTGTTTTGGTGTCCCCCATCTATGCGGCGCCCTCCTTGTATTTTTTCCCTTTTTTCGCGAGTGTTTAGTGCTCCTTGCACTTTCTCGACGAGAATAAAATTTAGCTATTAAAAAAAAATTAAATAAAGAAAGTGTGACGAATATAAAACAAGTGTACAGTGCACATGATAGATGGCGAAAGTCTATAAGAGGTGACAAGACGGAGATGCAAGGTTTGGTTGAGAAGTTGGAAGAGCATAAATACGCCTATTTCTCAATAACAAATTGTGAGAAAACCACGCTTGAAGACATATTTTTTGCTCATCTGGAGTCTATTAATATGCTTAACACTTTCCCGACTGTTTTGGTCATGAATTCCACTTACAAAACCAATATGTATAGAATGCCATTATTTGAGAACGTTGGTGTTACCTCTACTAACATGACATATTTTGTTGTCTTTTCCTTTCTTGCCTCTGAAAAAGAGGGTAACTTTACTTGGGTTCTTGAGATGCTAGTTGGTCTTTTTTCCTCAAAACTCAACATGCCTAAGGTGGTTATCACTGACAGGTGACAATGCTCTGATGAATCATGTTGCCAAAGTTCTCCTTAAAATTGCCGCTTTACTTTGTTATATTCATGTTGGGAAGAATGTAAGAGTGAATTGCAGAGTCGAAGTGAAGTTGAAGGATGTAAAAGTTGATGGGAAAGAAGTGAAGGAGGCGAAGGCAAGTGACGTAGTGAACAACATCATGAGAGCATGGATGATGTGGTTAAATCTCCTACAAAGGATTCATATACAAGTGCGATAACACGATTTCTAGTAGGGCTGGAAATGAGTCGAGTCGAACCGAACTCATATGAGCTCGACTCGAGTCGATAAGATTTGGTTCAGCTCTAAATTCGACTTGAGTTCGTTACGATTTTTTTAGCTCGAACTCGACTTGATTCAAGTTTGCGAGCAGCTCGGTTTGGCTCGTTAGATTCAGTTCAGTTGCTCGAATCACATTATTTAAAAGTCAATTTTTTAAAAAAAAAACAAAATGTATAGATCTTTGAACTTTTAAATTAATTTTTTTTAGAAAGCAAAAGTTGAATTAAAATAAAAGTAGTGGTCCCAAACATACAAAGGATAGACTTGAATTGTACAAATTCAAAGATTCATAGTTATGTAGAAAAATATAGAAAATTAAAACTAATATAAGTAACAAAGGAAGAAAAAAAACAACAAAATTCAATAATCAAAAGCGAGAACACTCTCAAAATATTCTTCTACTTCCAAACTCTAATAGTTCCCCCTTCAAAAGAAATAGTATCAGTTATAACAACCATATTTATATTTGTCATAGCCTTCAACTTAATTGTTTACTCATTTAGACATCAACAAGCTTCACAAATGATGTGGACTCCAAAGCAGCAACAATTTAAAAAACAAATGAGAAAGTAGATTATTAACATCATGGAAAAGTCTACATACAACAATAAACAACTTGAAAAAGGAACAAAAGCAATTCAAAAGCCTACTACCAATCATCCACCATAACACGTCTAAACAAAAGCACAAAGTTGAAGATGCACAATTGATGGAAACTCCTACTTTAAAACAACGTTATAAGTATATCTTCCATTATCCAAGAGCATCGTGTCATCTATACTATGCGAAAAACATCATGTCATCTTATTATTAATTACTCTCCTAATTAGCAACTACCATATTCATATCATGAGTTTGTTTTTTATACTATGTTTTTTAAAACTGGATATTTTATTAACAAGGACACAAGCTATGCAAAACCGGATCAAAACCAACACATATATAAAAGCCAACAACGGCAACTTATAGTGAAGAACAAAAAGCAACATAAAAAAAAATTAGCATCTTAGTTATGTCTTCCATTAATCTTAGGTATATTTTAGTTATATCTTCCACCAATCTTCTAGTTTTGTGATAAAGAACAATAAGCATAATACCAATTGTTGCCCAAACTACCTAATGTTGTTGGAAAAACATAGCTGCACCATTTTTAAAAGTTCCTTGAATATGTTGAAACCACAATATTGAACACCGTTAAGGAAAAATTTGTGAGGGCATGGACAGACGGTGTCTTGTATCTAGGCTGCAGAACCACCAACATTGTTGAATCGGCTCATGGAAAATTGAAAAAATATTTGTGGAGTAGTGTGGAAGATTAGACATCATGTTGGGATGAAATAGACAAAATATTGGCTATCTAGTTGTCTAAGATACAAGCAAGTTTTGGGAGGAGCCGTACCGCCTTATAACACATATTCAAAGGAAAATTTTTGTACTTTGAGTTGGAGGGTTGTGTTTCTAGAGCCGCATTGATTTTTATCTTTGAGGAAGCAAAATGCTACAAGACATTCGACTTTGCTAAGATAGATTGCGGTTGTGTGATTAAGACATCGTACGGGTTGCCTTGTGCATGTATTCTTGCTTATTCGATTGGATGATATAGACCCTCATTGTCAAAGGTATGTGGAGAAGAAGTTGATGATAATTTTTATGTGATGGAGGAGTGGAATGACATTCAAGAACGTCTCAAAAAAGTCCCTTACAAAATCAAAATCGACATCAAAGAGGTGATGCGTAAACTAACATTTTTGGAAGACACAGTGTTGTCTCCACCTCCAAGAAAGGTGGTAACCAAGAGAACAAATAAAAGGGTGGGGTCTAAACCAAAAGAGTCATATACGGATTGAATCTCATCTATGTGTGAGTGTGTTGATTCACAATTTCCCGATAGCCTTTCGTCACAAACTAAATCATTACTTCGAAAGAGGAAAAGTGCACGTATTGGCAATTCATCGTATCGGTTTCAACGCCTATTATACACACGGATCTGGATTTACCACACAATTCACAAATGTCAAAGATCATGAGACCTTACATTGAAAATATTGTGAATGTTAAAAGGGATGATAATTGTGGATTCCAGGTCATAGCTAGACACATGGGTATGGATGAGGAAATCACATATTGGTATGTAATGTACTTATTCATGAGTTGGAAACTAATAAGCGTGACTATTGCCGATATTTGGTTCGGAGGAGCGTTTTGAATATATCATGAATGGTTTACACCTTCCAACAAATAGTGGTGGAATTGCATACATAGATAAGTGGTTGACATTAACGGATATAGGTAGCATTGTTGCAACTTATTACAATAGAGTTGTTGTTCAATTGATAAGTTCCAAAAGAGGTCTAAGTGAGAGTTTTTTTTTCCCAATCCGAGGTGCTCCAACACTTAGCCCACTTGCCTACATCATGTGTCTTGGCTTAATTCTCTGCCACTTTCTTCATGTTTATATGAAAGACAGTTGTCAACTACCACCATATCGTACAGAGTGGAAGAATCACAAGATTGATAAGGTTGAGTAATGAGAGTTTGCATTTTTGGAAGACACGCCTTGTTCAAAGACCTCATGTTGAATAAACCACCAAAAAAAACTAACAAATCATCTCAATTAAATTTATTGCGACACTCCCACTTCCAAAAAACCAAAAGGAGAATTTGAAATAATTGAAGAAGATGAAGATGATGCCCTATCAGTAGCTAGTTAGATAGGCTAAGACACATTTTTGTCAGTATCCTTTTTTGTCGATATTACACTGACATATTTTTTTGTGTCCGGTTATGTTACGTCGATTTTTATGGCCAATATGTAACTCTCATTATATAGATTAAATAAATATATGAAGTGAAATATTTTTTGGTGCCCGGTTATGTAACGACAATTATTACTCACATTTTATTAAAATATGTCTCTGACACTCCTTCTTCAAGAGAACGATTAAGGTTTTTTTAACCCCCACCAACAATTTGAATGAGTTGAAGGCTCAACTTAAAAGATATGTTGTCCATCTTGGTGAAAATCAAAGAACATCTCATGTATTTGTACATGTGTCATGCATCAATCTGGCGGCGGGTAAAAATAAAGACAGTTGGAAGACTGTTTATTTTCCACAAGTTATCTATGATGATGGCGGTGTAGATTACATGTTTAGGTTAACGGTTGAAAATAACATTTTACATCGTTGTGTCTGCTCCATGAAAGTGTAATATGTTTGAATTTGTGTCTGTAATGTTGCATTTTAATGAAATTCAAACTTTTGTGAATTGTGTATTTAACGATAAATTTGTGTAATTTGAATAAATTATGTGTGATTATGTTATGATGAGTATTATGAGTTAATTATGTTGTGGAAATGATGTAATTTGGATTAATTATAAGAGTGTATTGATTACGTGCCATTGTGACTTGGTTGCTTGCATTGAATGATGTTCTGTTGCCATACCACAAGCCAACGTTACTTAACACATATTATGGTTAATTCAAAAAGTTTGAGGTGGGAACGAGAAAAATGCTTTGGAGAAAGCAATTTTCTTCTCATGAAACATAAACATTTGGGCACCAAGCGTAAGATTCTTCGAGCTTCTCTTCTCCGGTCGAATGAATAGAGACTCTATCTTCCACCCATAAAAATTACACGCAAGGACGAGAATATGACCTCCACAAACGTTTATTGAAGTTTAGGAATCGTATTTAGTAAATCATGAGCAGCTACTTTTATATAGAGGTCGGGCAACTCAAGGATAGAATTGAAATCTTAAAATTAGGGATAATATTCGTCTTAAGATCCTAACATAAACCTATTTTTTCTCTCTTAAAAAAACCTATTTTTTTGAAAAATTACTTCTAACAACTTTTCATTTAAAGTTAGGCCAAATACCTCCTCATGTCGTCTAAGTTTTACGTTTGTATTAGATAGATCATTTAAGTTTCTAAAGTTTTAAATTAGTCTTTTTAAGTTATTAAAAGCTTACGACCCTTTCAGTCAACCTCCGTTGCAATAAACCTCTGTTATGCCGTTACTTTTTAGAATGTATCATAGCCAACATGTAATTAAGGGATTCAATTACAATATAACAACATAACATGGATGATATCAGTACTGACAAAATGTATCTCTCTTCATATTCCTCGTTTTCTCATTGCAAATAAATTCTGCTTTGTTCTCATTTTTTCTCAATTAAATTGCACACAAGTCACTATGTATGATATCAATATCGACATTACAATGTTTGTTCTCATTTTTTCTCAATTAAACTGCACACAAGTCACTATGTATGATATCAATACCGACAAAACACAGCGTTTTATGTCACATCACATACTTAACAGACAAATCAGTTTTATTGTAACCGTGTAAGCTTTTAATAGCTTAAAAGATCAATCTAAAACTTTGAAAACTTAAAGGACCTATAGTACAAACGTATATTTTTTTTAATGAAACCTATTACAAACTAATGCAATAATATTCTTCAAAGTTATTATCCTATTTACATTTTATAAGAACTATTTTAAAGATCAAAAGTATCTACTTTTTGTAAAAAGTTTTGGAAATAGACTGTTCTAACAAACTGAAATATTTTTTCGAGCGGACAAACTAAAACATTAGAGTACTAAAATTACCATTAAAACTTTATATGAACTAAACTTGAAAACATGATTTTGTAATTAAAAAAAATTCGACAAATGCAACAGGTCTCATTCTAGAAGTAGAATAAAATAAGAACAGAGCACAAATAGCATAAAGATGTAACCAACCAAAAACATGTATAAGCAAGATGTTCATATTTCCCTCCCTCCCTTTCTTTAATTATTATTTAACATGGTGTACAACAAACACCCTAACATCCTCAAGCCATGTTTTACACTCTATGATGAGCCATGTCAGTTCACCTTTCTTCTTTCTACTTCCCCTTGGTAATATAAATACCGTCAAAACACTCAAACTCCTAAATACATGAGTTGAATGTATTCACAAAGTTACAAATTTACAAGTAATCAAGATACGTATAGTTCCGGTGTCGATTGAACTGAAGAAGGCTTCCATAGGTACGATCCCATACACCAATAAAAAGCGACTCTGTGTCGGGGCTAAAAGATACACCCGAGACCTCTCCAAAAAAATCGATCTCTTGCTCCTTTTCAAATCCTTGCTTTGCATCATAGACATGCACAAAGTCAGCTGGCTCGGCCATTGCCATATACCGTCCATCAGATGTGAAGCGTATTGAGCGTATAGCTCCAAGGTTTCCCTTAAGAACAGCAACAGACTTTGATAGATTCCGAACATCCCAAATGCGGCATGTTTTATCTTGGTTCCCAGTGGCAAAAATGAAACCATCAGGATGCCATGCCGATGCAAATGAATAATCCAAGTGTCCACATAGAGGTGCAATAGTCTACATACACAAAGTTAAAATTATATATCGATAGCTCGTCAACAATTGACACATACACCGGCACACTTACTCATTCTAATAGAGTTTGTGATAAATATACAAATTAAATATGTATACCTTTCCAGTTTGAGCATCCACCAGTAAACCATCTGGGTTGTCTCCAACAATTACAAGTTGTTTCCCATTAGGGCTTAACGAAGTATGCTGCAGACACAATGAGCACATATTGACATAAAATTTTCATATACTAGAATTGGGCAATCACAATACACAAGCAAACAGAAAAATTAAGATATACGTATTTAAACTCTAATAAAGATTGAAACTATACTAAAATTAAGACAAGATAGAGTTGAATACGAAGCTCTCCTATACAAATGACAAATTTATCTACACTAATACATAAAATGGACAGAATACTTATGAGATAGTTGTAGGGAAAGAGCTTAATTTGCATACACAAGCCTCTGGTCTAAGCCACCGTAACATACTCCTAAATTTGTGCCTCCAATTAATGTTTTCTTTTACATTCATCGCTGAATAATGTCCATCTCAAATCTTTTATCCCACCTGTACATTCTACTGCACCCTCCCATCATTTCTTCCTTACTCATAACATTACTCAAAAGCTCTCTGGTCATACACATGAATGATTTGGTTTGTTCCTTTTCAGTCTATTCCTTGTTAAACTAAAATCATAAGTAGTAACCTACCCATGATACCACTGTTTGCATTTGCAAAAAAAATTAAAATATAGATGCAAACGTGAAAAATGAAGGTTATAAATCAAGGGCCCTATTTAGTCACAAAAATACCACCTCTTAATTTTACTTATTTCCTATTTTTAAATATTTGTATAGGAAGCAAATATTTAGTCACAAATATTTAAAAATGTGAATAACCTAGTAATATTCAAAATTGGAAATCGAGTAGAAATAAGGGGTATTTTCATAACAAAAATAGAAAACAAAAAAAGAAAATGAAAAGCTCAAGCCAAACTTGCCCAAGAATTTCGTCAGGTAGAAATAAGGGATATTTTAAATAATCAATAGCTAAAAATATATGGATCTAAGGTTTCAAGAAAGATGAAAAATGACACCAGCTGAGGGATTCTCAATTTCTTAGTCAGTACGTGAATTTTAACATGATTATCTAATCCAAAGTTTCACGAGACATAAATATATGAATACACTCACTTTTCCCTCCTCTCCAATTAATTGAAATGATAGTCAACCTCATTTAGGTGTGAAGAGTGTAAAATATATTTACGGCAACAGATTCCAGCTACAAACTGGTGAAAAGATACACACAAAAAGTTATCCCCTGACATGTAGCCAGTTAGAGCCTTAAAGGAGATATTATCAAAGTCATAAAAAACAAAAAGAAAAATGTGAAAGTAGAACACTAAACAGGGTTCCAACATCTGAAAATTCATCAGAAAAGAAATTCAATTCAAGGAGGAGCAAGATGATATTTCTGTTTTGCAAGCAAAGTTATCAATATTGGCTTTTGTTTTTAGAGTATAGTTTTATTTAAATCATGGTTTTAGTTGGCATTAGCTTAATTCTAGACTTGTCTTCTACTAGTGTACTGTGATATATTCTAGAACCTTTCTCTTCAGTTTCTTTTCTAATAGAATTATAACGTTCAACTATATTTAAATTTGCAAATAACTTAAGACAGCTTAACAATCATAACTCTAGACTTGTCTTCTACTAGTGTACTGTGATATATTCTAGAGCCTTTCTCTTCAGTTTCTTTTCTAATAGAACTCTAACAATGTTCAACTATATTTCAATTTGTAAATAACTTAAGACAGCTAAACAATCATAACTCTAGACTTGTCTTCTACTAGTGAACTGTGATATATTCTAGAGCCTTTCTCTTCAGTTTCTTTTCTAATAGAATTCTAATGTTGTTCAACTATATTTCAATTCGCAAACAGCTTAAGACAGCTTAGCAACCATAATGCAACAACCAAAACGCTAGACAAGAATATTGTCAAATAATAAAAAATAAAATAAAAGAGGGGGAAAGCTTAACTAAAACATAATTCAAATCACATTGTAATCAAGAATTCACTTTTTCAAAACATAATTAGGTTGTTCTTTCCCTTTCATTTCCCTCTTCACAATCCATTGTATCTGTAATCCTAAAGCATTGTGAACAAGCCAAATTCATTTACTTTCCCTCTTCTCAATCCATTGTATCTGTAATCCTAAAGCACCGTGAACTAGCTAAATCATGATAATTCTGAATTTGCCAAAAATCCTGGATCATTTCTAGTAATTAATGTACTATCTATCATTTCAACCACAGAAAGCCAAGTAGAATGGCTTACATTTCAACCAAAGAAAGTCAAGTAGAATGGCTTACATTTACTGGCCAAGGAAAGCATGAATGCTTCGTAAGCTGAAATGTCTCCATATCAAAGTCCCTGATTCCACCATCGTTGTTTGAAGCCATGAAATGAACAGCTCCACTGACAGATGAATTGATTGTTAGTATGCAGTCATCCTTGAGGGTTGTGACTAGTGATTACTATCACCATGTCAACAATTTAAGACCCTAAAATATAAGAAAAAAGGAAGGGGAAGAAGGGAAATAAAAGAAAGACCTGGGATGCTCATAAATCTCAACAGCATTTGTGATTGCATTGTCCTCATACGTAGTTCGAGAACAAAAGCTAACCCCGGGTCGGTCTAAGTACTGCAAGTTATCATGTGTCATCAAATAATAAGAAAATATAACCTAAAATTATTGTCACTTTTAATCAGTATAATTTTAATTAATAATATTATGAATTTAGCTCAACCCTATCTCAAAAACAAATTGTTACTTTTAATCAGTACTATAATTTTACTTAAACATATTAAGAATTTAGCTCAAACCTATCTCAAAAACAAAGGTTAACATCTATACTATACAATATATATTTTATTTTTTGTTACAATCTAATATATAAGAATAATATCAATACATCAATTTGCGCAACAAAAGTAGCGAAAAATTGTAATTTTATGCATGATATATCTCAGTAACCATATCAAAAAGAAAAGTGGTAGAGTTATAGCAAAAACCAGCATAAGCATAAACAGGGAACCAGCATAAGCAGGGAACCTGAGCAGGTTTAGCATAACCGTCAAGTCCAAAAAATCATTTAAAAACAACTCCTTTCCAATACTTATCTCGTTGGTATTCCCACTATCAATGTCAAAAAGCTTAGAAATTCTACTCTACTCAAGTTGTATCAGTCAATCTTTGCTACACCGTGGATAGCCTTGCCGCGGATCTTCACTTAGTCGTTTGTGATTGTGTTGGATGAAGAAACGGCAAAAAGAAAGATGCAATGAGGAACATTCTCTCACTGGCGGTGGCATGACTTGGCTTGTAGAATTAATTTCTAAACAGTAAAGTATTAGGGTTTGTTACTGGTGGGCCCGGTCTACAAAAAGTTCATGTGATAGAGGGAGAAGAAGTTGATTTATTATAACTATAATCATGTGGTAATAAAATCAGAAAGTTATAAAAGGAAAATAAATATACAATTATACATATGGGAATGAATTCGAGAAGCGATTGAAGACTTACGGTTTGGTAAAAAAAAATATAAAAGGAAATGTGTTATTATCATATTTTCTATGCTATTATCATATCATAAGAGTTTATATAAAAAATAGTTTGTATGTTTAATTTTAAGATTTATAATGAATGTGTTGTATTTATTTATGATGATCTTGTTTGAAACTTAACCTGGAGGTCTCATCAGTTTTTAAAACATTGGCTTTTAGTAAATCTATTAAATAATAACCAAAACGTAACAGTACTTTCAGAGAAGAAAATTACAAGTAAATAGGAGTACCTTGCAAATAAGCTCTCCTTGAAAACCTCCAGCAATCAACAAGTTATCACGTACAGCCAGTGTACTAACTTGCGTCTGAGTAAAACCCTCCAAGAGGCTTCCCGGATGTTTCTGTTAGCAACACACTTTCAAATTTCATATTTTTTCCTAAGTGATACTCTAACAACAAAACAGTGCAAAAATTATTACCTCACATGGAGCAACATGCCCTGATACATTGAGAACTTCAGATCTCTTAGAACTTAATGAAGACCAGTGAACAATTGAGTAATGTGTGACGAGATATACATCATGTTTTGATGTTGACCAAACTAAGTTTCTCAGCTGCAAGTGAAAAATTAAAAGTTACAAATTAATGGCAAACATGTATTAACTAGATTTAGATGGAAATTGTAAAACATTAGCTTATTTTCCCACATAACAAAACAACTTATCAGTCATCGCACACGTGTACATGCAGGCACATATCTATCACAAGAGACAATATAACATGGAATTTAGACCAAACAACTCTTGTCGCATCTTCAGACAATATAACATGGAATTTGGACCAAACAACTCTTGTCCAATCTTCAAATGATTAAACTAAAAGGCATATAATTAAGAATTAACGTACTTGGAAATGAAGTATTGTTGACTTCACGGATCTTGTGTTTTGCCAGAAATCGTAATACAATCCCCCTTTTTGTGTTGCTTTGCATTCCTGTGGATCAGAGAGAGAGAGAGAAAAAAAAGTACAGGGTCAAAATATACTCTAGAAACCATTACTCATATGCCTCCAAGCTCTAAGCAAGACGAGATGAACTTACCTTCTCTGACAATTCCCCAGAATGTAGTATATTTTCATAGTTTTTGTACTGCTCGAGTCTTGTTTCTCGATATTTCTCACGAGTAATGCTCAGCCTATCCCAAGGTATACCTTGTATATCCTTTCCCCTCCTAGCTTCAGCTGCAGTGGTATCTGTTATTCGGTTTTCCTATAATAAGGAATCCATAGCCCCCACCCCAAAAAAGTGTAAGCAGAAGGAAAAATTACGTCAATGGCCACATGGTAGTAAATATTAATCATGTAAATGACTTGTAAATAATATTTCTATGTTGTTAATTTCACCCGTGCATCACGCACGTTCAACACTAGTACCAAAACAAATGTCAACCCGTGATGCACGCGTTTTACACAGGACCAATAATACAAACATCAATCAAAAATAGCAAAATACATATAACATCCTAAAAAGGCTTTCGCGGCAGAAAAGAACAAACATCCCACAAAAATAAAAGAAAATCTCAAATTCAAAAGGCAACAAAGGCTTAGCTAGCTAAAAAGACTGAAAACAAACCAAAGGATCATATTCATCGTCGTCATCCTCATCAGTATCGGATTCACCAAGCGCTCTCCCGCCACGAAAATACATATCATCATCTACCTCAGCCATCTCATTATCATCTTGAACATACTCCATTTCATCCCCATGGTATTGAGCCATGTTC
>Ga0099826_10001685_pt1 | contig 13559 bp, 5 predicted proteins | sample Mtrugardesep15_FD_76830 | JGI IMG/M metagenome (GOLD analysis project Ga0099826, IMG submission 76830) | Root nodule microbial communities of legume samples collected from California, USA - M. trunc garden sep15 | ecosystem: Host-associated > Plants > Roots > Nodule | place: USA: California... | reverse complement strand
TTAAATCATCGTTGAATAATATTTTTATTATGTTGAGGCCTTGTGCCAAGGATGTTGATTTTAGTTGTTGATTGATTATCAAATAAATATTCCGCTGCAGATTTTTATAAAATGATGTGTTGAGTTAAATAGTTTTTATATTCTATTTAAAATAATTTTTGAAAAGTAGACGTAATACTCCGTTGTATGTTGAACTCTGATGTTTTATATAATATTACGTTGTTTTGGGAAACGGGTGTTACAATCATTACACGTTTTAAAAATTTAGTGATTTCTTGTTAATATTTAGAATATTATGAAATTTTCTTCTATTTAAAATGAGTTCAAAATATGATTTATAAGTCTAAATTTTTACTGCTTTTATCTTGAACTTTAAAATTTATAAAAACTTCATATTTTATTCATTTAATGTTAAAAAAAAAAACAATTTTTTTCAATTATTTTGGTTACACAATTTAATTTTTTATAAATAACATTTATAAGGTTCTAAATATGTCTGTAAAAAGTAATTCAAAAATTTAAAAGTTTAATGATATTAAAAATTTCAATTTAACATGGACTAAAACCTCATGCCAAATTTTTTTTATAGGACTAAAACATACAACTTTCTTTGCTTTTCATAATTATGAACTTTTTAAAAAAATCATAATTAATTTGTCTTTAATTTAAAAACTCCAACATTTTATGGTAAGGGTTTTTATGATGTTATAAACATGCCTGTAAAATTTAGTAACAAAATTTGACCCATAAATATGTGCTTATTCGGAATAAAATTGCGATTTTACACGTTTTGATACAAAAATGAAAATAAATTGAGGTGTCTTTGGAATGTTGTGAAACTTTGTGGATTTTTTTGTGTATTTTTTATAAAGGTCTATGGAAAAAGAAGTATGCTCAAAATTCAAGTTTTAGGTTGAGGTTTCCGTTAAAAGTTAATAGTTAATATGTTTCTTGTCGGTAAAATTCTAATTTTACGTGAGAGATATTATTTTATTATCTTAAACATGTCTACCAAAAAAAGCTCGAAAACATTTGAGATCTAGATCACTTTTTCTGGATTTCATGTCTGCAAAAAATGAGCAGATAGGACATACCAATGATAAATGTAATGTTTTTGAGTTTTTTTAGCTCACGATGTTAGAAATGACATCAATATCAAATTTGTAAGTCTCCATAGGAGATATAGTAAACCTACCGTATTCGTATGAATTGCTCAGATAACTAAATATAATGGGCATGTTTGGAATATCAGATGAATATTATAAAATCACCGATAAAGCTTTAAAGTGTAGTTTTACAAAATCACGATGGCTCACTGTGATTTCGTTGAACTCACTGTGGTTGCTTCAATGGTAATGTTGCATCCAAAGTTGTTTCACCACAAAGGCTATCTTCGAAAATTTTGAATCTAATGCACACGAAGTTCAAAATACTCAATAAAACCATGAACATGAGGGGAACTTTATTTTCAGGGGTCCTTTCCCCATCATAAGTCGACGACATGAAACTTTTTTAAGGTGAATCACCGTTTTAGACTAAAAAGTTATAAGGATCGAGAAATTCGGTACCCCTATTACAAAATAATAAATATTCCTCGAAAGTGAAGGTTATCCATCAATTAGTTCAGTCTCTCTATACCATCTATCTGCATAAGAATGTAGAGTTGACATATTGTTTACAACTTGCCAAGTTAGAGCACATTTTGAAAATTTGGTTCAGTTCAAGTGTTTCGGCTGATCTCCGTTTTACAATCTGAATACATCAAAGTTGATTACCAGAGACTAAATCAATTGATGATAACTCAGCCTGACCATATATGCACACATACTCGTTTTTAACATAACCTCTTTGAGCTAAATCATTCATTGGTTTTGTCCGTTGGCAAAGTCAATATCTATTATGAACATTGTACTCATAACAACGAGTATAAGCAGAATTTAAAAATGTTCCTTAAACTGTTGGGATCATAACATAGGATGTAAGTAGTGCCAACAATAAATGAACTAGCATAGCTAGTAAATTCCTACTACATTGTCCATGTCAATTGAGTGACTAAAAATAAGCAGAACCAATAAACAATCAGAGTAAAATACGCCATATAGGAAGTATAGCCTAAAGAAAATATCCATAAAACTAACAATATAAAAGCTAACAGTGCAAACAATAACGGCTTTGCATTATGCAATATTTACAAACAAAATGAAACAGAAAAAATCAGAACAGAAAGAAGGTCTGCACAAGCAATTCAACATCAGCAGCCATCTTTAAAATTATAAGTAAGTAATATTTTCCTTTCCTTGATGTGTGTAATTGGAGTGAGGTGAAAGTTATGAGCCAGGGAATTACATCTCAGGGTAGTGAGAGCACCAGCTTCGGACAGAGAAGGACTTAGGCATGAAAAGAACTTAGAAGAGAGTCAAATGCTTTTATTCAAAAAGTTTCATTCATCTTTGGTTGTTTCTGCATTTAAATTTCAAGAATATGGAACATCAACATCTAAAAGTTCCCAATTATCCTCTTCTTCACCATCACCGTCTTTTTCCTTATTGGGAGAATCATATTCATATCTATTCCATGCAGGAATTCTAGGACGTCGCCTCCTGATATCCATGAGAGCAAATTAATAATGGACAATGCTTGCCAATTAATACATAATAGTTTCCTTTAAACACAAATATCAGTTTCATAACAATGAAAAAGCTGTACAGATTTAAAATTAATCCCCATTTACACTCTAGATAGATACCATGAGTACATTAAAAAAATACATTTGAATCATATCCTACAAAAAGGACACAAACCACAAAATACAAGTACAACAGCAACAATCAAGTCTTATCTCACTAAATGGGGTCGGCTGCATGGATCAAACTACGCAGTAATGTTTAATCATACACTCGTATCTAACTCATTAATATCTAGATCTTTCTTTTATAGTTTTTCTAAGTCTTTCTCATCCTCTAGTGATTTGAATACTCTCCTTACTACGGAATCTACATACCTTCTCTCTCTAGTTATGCGGGGAACCGCCTAAGCCTAGTTTTGATCTTTTCTACCATAGGTGCAACCCCAACTCTCTCTCCCTAACGTTGTCATTTTTAATCCTATCCCGTCAGTCCTACCAAAAGTCCAACGCAACATCATCATCTCTGCTATGCTTAATTTATTTTCGTGTTGGTTCTTGACTACAAAATACAAGCACGAGCATAAAAATTGAAAAGAACAATTATTGAATCAGGATTACTAATACTATAGACAAATCCAATCACAAAAATACATTAAGAGTATAATGGAAGGTGAAAATAATTATACCGTTTACGGTTTCTTTTAGCAGCTTCTCGGGCTTTCCTTTTGATTTTGTCTTGAGGAGTCTCGAAGAATCTTCGGCGTCGGCATTCTTGAAAAACTCCAGCCATAATAACCTCTTTCCGGAAACGATTGATGATTTGATCTTCGGGTTCGTCGTCGTCTGTGATAACGATTTCTGCTTTGTAATTGGAATATTTGGCGGAAAGTGTAGGGTACGCGATTGTTGAAAATGAAACATTGCGAAAATTAGTTGTAGTGAAACCCGAAGATGAAGATGGTAGTAGTAAGAGTAAGAGTGAGAGTGAGGGTGGGCATGTCGTAGGGCGAAGAGACCAAACGGCCATTACGGTTTGTGAGTGAGAAAATTGACCAGTGGAGAGAATGTTGTGCTACAGGGTCAGTGGTCTCTGTTCTTTGATTTTGTACTGGTTCTTGGTTGTGGGCCTTCAATGGGATTTAAAGCGCAATTCGAAGTTTTGATCCCTCTATATTCACTATTTTATGAAATTGATACTTCTATTTTTGTCCTCGATTTGATATTTGGTTTAAAAATATGATGATATGATATGTTTAAAATGAAGTTTTTAAATTATTATTATTTTTTTTTTGTAATTTCATCGATGTTGATTTTTTTTTCATCATTGTATCATATACCTCTTTATTTAAAACATATCTCCACTAGTTTTAGTTCAAAAATATGACAGAGGAATCTAAACTATTAGATTTTCGTAACAGGTGAATCAAATTTGCAAAAATTTGAAAATAAAACGGACTAAAATTGCAATTATGTTTTTTTAAGGTGTTTTTTTTTTAACACACTATTTAAAAATTGACTCTTGGAACAAACAATAAAAAAAAAGGCTTTTGAATTCATCATTTTTATTTAATCTACAAATAAGTTCAATTTTAGTTATTCACAAAACTTACCGAAACCACTTTAGCATTTTTTTTATTTTTTTTCAACTCTCTGATTCTCAAGAAAAAGAGTCTAACAAACAAAAGTTCCACCGAAAAATTAGTAAAAGTCTGATCAAGGGCTATGACATAAATTCCAATCAAAAATTATTCTACACATGAATCAAACTCTGATTTGAAAAAGAAAAAAAGAAAAAAAAAACCTTTTAGTATGAGAAAATAAACTATGACACGTTGGTCATTCGTCAAATTTTTAGTCTCTAAATCATATTTGAAATTCGTAAATTACGACACTTTCTCCTTTTTCTTTTGCTAACTCGTTTGTACGTGATGAAAAGTTGTGTTATATTACAAACTTCTCTATCACTTTCTAAGCATGATGTGAGAAGGAGTGAGAGTTCGTTAAATACTTATACTCGTGTAATCGGTGCCACCCCTATTTGTAAATGTAACAAAATCATATCTGTAAAATATAAATACACACAACAATTCCAATAAACAGTTATTTAATTCCTTCTATTTTAATATTTAAGTGTACACAATACTTTTTTGCTAATGCACCAATTTAATTCTAACATGTATAATGTATTTTCTAAAGAATGCCAAACAGCTTACATCAGTGACTGTTATAGTGGTTAATGGTGCAAACACATTTTTAGCTATTTTTAAAAACAATCCCAATTGATAGCTAACATAATAACAATCCTTTCAATGGTTTTTTTTTTTAAGGAAATCCTTTCAATGACTTAATCATCAGCTCCGTGGATTGAGGTTTTTAAGAGTAAAGAACATGAGCGATTACACAAGCTTCGAGCAAAATATGAAAAATGGATTAGCAAATTGCTCAGCTAACCTTCTTCTTGCGCTAAATGGACAAAAGATGTATGATCTTCAATTAATTCTTTCATGTCCTTCACTACCTCAGGAAATGTTGTGTTAGACGTTGGACCAATGCAAAGTTTGATTTCCTTCATGCACTCATAATACTACTTCTCAATTCCTTTCCTTGACACATACATGCAGAGAGAATCTCTTCGGGGAAAGTCCAAAATCAACATTAGGCGTTACATTTCCGACTTTTGTCAACCCATTCATCATAGATGATAATAGCTACAGTCTAACCTGTAGAAGTAAAAGAGTTACACATGATAAGAGGTTTTGCTTGAGTAAAAATAGAAGTTATTAGGCGGAGCATAACTTTGAGAGAGCAGGGATTAAAGGACAGAATGGAAAGAGTTTCAGTAGAACTGAATATTGATGAATAAATTGGAGAACTGAATAAATTGGAGAACTGATACGGAACAGCCAGCTCATAGATTCCAGTTGAGAATACATATAGCCTAAGTAAACAATGTGTTACATCATAAAATGTTGCTCAGTAAAGAAAACAATACCTCCATAAAATGTGCACGGTAGAGGTACAATTTAAGATGGATTAGAGTTATAATGGAAATAAGCTTAAGGTAAATTATTATAAAAAATAAGCAATCTGAATATTATGGTCACTCATTTGAGATTAAGGTCATGTCAACTGAATTACTTAAATCGGTCTTGTAATTTGGAAAACAATTATGTCATTTGAACATCAAAATACAAATACCATATATGTTAATCTCTATCTCTCTAACTTTTTATCTTCTACAGCTTACACACATTTCAAAAATACACACAATAACCAATGGATACCGTATTCGACATCAGAACTTTAATGTCTGTCGGCAAATCATTTCTCGTTGGACAATGTACACATACATAATAAAGCAATGTAAAAAAGTAAGAAAATAAGACCAATAATGAGGCATAGAAAGTACTGGTACATGTAAGTGATAGTACATTAAGAGTTACAAGTAATACAGTACATGTAAAATAAAACTTAGGCGAAATGAAGAAAGAAGCATGTGACAGCAGGATCATCAAAATTAATTGAGAATCAACGTGTCACAAATCCATTGTTCATTAATGGCAATTTTCTGTTATTGCAGCCCATTCTGCCATGCAAGTAACCAAAAGATAACAATTTAAAAGAGAGAAACAGTACCAAACAGCAATCATGATGGCTTTGCTTTCCATCCAGCTTTGGAGATGCGACGAAGATCTTGAGTTCGACCATTCATATCACTGCAATTTTCCCAACAGTTTTGTGAGATATTGCTGAAAAATCTTGATTGGTTAAAGAGCTTGAAAAATATAAAAATTGTACCTTTGTATCAAACAAACAAAGAGATAGAACACAGGAAGTAGTACTAAGATCAATGCTCCGGCAGCCAGGCGAAAGAAACTTCCTTGGCCCTGGAGAACCAAAGTATCACAATAAAATAAATAGCTTACTGATATGTATTCACTTCAAGAATAAATTAATTATAGTGAACCCAAAATCTTCAGAAACTGTGGCACCGCATAATGTATTGATTGTTGAAAAGACAACAAGCTAAAGCCTAAAAATTATAAAACTTCCTGATAGAAAAGGAAAGCTACTCGTTTAAAAATAAAATAAAAATAAAAAAAGCTAGTCTGACGGTGAGTTTGGCCTCAGATAATGATTTAAGCTAGCCAAAAGTCAACCATTCAAGTAATGTCAATAAGGCACTTTACTAGTCAACCATTCAAGTAATGTCGTTAAGGCTTTTTACTATCAAATTTGTGAATAGCACAAGGCCTAAAACCTCCCAACACAGATACTCTGTGAGTGGAAGTATACGTACCCCTGTATTACTGAACTTACCAATCACATAATTTTAATAAAAGGCATAATGAAAATAAATATCACAGGTGAGATAATCAGGCCTTACCATGCCTCCTCTAGAGAAGGGTTTATGTTTCCCTGAGCAGGAGTGAGCATCACAAAATTGGTGCAGAAACAATTCTACCAATGCACAATCAACATAAGAAACTAATCAACAAAGTGTAAAATATAAAAAATACGAAGAAATTGAAAAAAAGGAGGGACCAGTGACATCATGGTGGAACAATAGAGTTAACCGAAAAGGAAAATATAAGTATACCATGAAGACGGCTTGCTGATGGACCCTCACTTATAGGAAAACAACTGTCAGCAAGACTCTGATAAATAAAGAATGCATATAGATTAGGCAGAAAAGTTTATATATGAACATAAAAGTAAATGAAAAAAAAATGAAAGCAACCTCACATAGGTGACGGTTTCTTGCAGCAGCTGCTGGATTACACTTGCTTCTAGAGGATTTGGAATTCGTCACAACATCACAATGCAATGCCCCACATAAATCAGCCAAGCATTTGCCATGACTCTGGATTCAAATTAACCATACAAGTAATGAAATTGCGGAAAAAATATTCTCTGATTAATATTAAATATTACAGAACTGAAAGTTCATTCTAAGCCAAACTTAAGCTTCCAACAAGTCTGTTTTGAGTTTATTAATGCCACACCCAATGTTAAAATTACCAAAATGATCGTATGCGATGAGAAATATTCAGCAAAGCCAATTGTTTATTCCCACATGCAGAAAGAAGCATTGCACTTTTTATAAGAGGTAAAATATAAAATTATATCTATGTTGCAAGAAAATTTAAAGCAAACTTATGAGGGTGCGGATTCACGGCGGGGCAGGTTACGAGCCCTGCCAATCCTAACTCTATGCCATCAGAGAGGCAGGTAACATAGTTAGCTATGAAAGATCAGATAGCGTTTGTTTAATATTTACTACATTCCTAGGATTATTTGTAAACATGGGGAATATAGGTAGTTACTTAAGTTTTATCCCCACCTTCATGGGAATATTTTATTCCCACCCATTTTCTTGAGATAAAAACATGGGAAATGGGAAGTTATTTTATTCCTGGGAATGTTTTATACCCGGGAATTAATTTTCTAACTTTGTAACAAACATAGGAACCCTTCTTTGTAACTTCCATATTCCTGCGAATGATTTTTACAACCAGGAAACAAACACCCCCTAAGAGTATAGAATCACATTCGGTATAGCAGAAATGAAAATTAATAGGCATCATATCAAGATTTGACATAGAAAACAGTAATACCTGTAAGGTAATACTGGCTCAATATAAGCATTCTAGCCAAAAGAAAAATAAGATAAAAGATACTAAGTAGCGAAAATTAACATAAACATACTAGATTCAGAAGATTGTAGTGCCTGTTATCCAAATGCTGATCAAGAAATTTTTCTTCACGGAAGCTTTTCTTGCAATATCCACATCGCCATTCATTTCTGTCTAGGTAAATTCTATGCTCTTCTTGATCCCTAAACATATCATTCTCAGGGTGAAGTCTGCACTTTCTTGAAAGCTGATAGTTTTCTCTTTCCACAAATGGTGTCAAATACTACAAAAACATAAATATGACACATACCGGTTTAGAGAGACAGACAATAGAAGCATATGGTGAAAATCCATGTGTTTCAAAAGTACACCACCACAAACACATTATCCGTATAATTCCTAATTATTAGATCTACATGATATATTAAACCTAGACAGTTATCCTGATTCGAGACAATAAAATAATTGTTTGTAACAACATTCAAATTTTACATTGTACCGCAATGTCATAAAATTATAGTGATTGAAAAAGGAATTTCACATACCTCCTCTATTACTTTCCAAGCAACCCTACTTCTCTTTCTGGAGCAATGCACTTCAGGAGCATGCTCTTGCTCCTGTTTAAGATTCCTACTATAAAAAAAGGAGCTAAGTAAGGCATAACGAAGAAGATTACTTCGGAAGCAAAAACAGTTAGTTAAAAATTCGGAACAAAAGCTAAGTGTATGTTTGGTTCCGCTTTTGGAGGAGGCAAAATTGATTCCAGAGGTGTAGAATTGTTTTTTACATATTTGAATGTTCTCGAATAAAATCTATTTTTACAAAGTCACTTATAACTGGAATTACTTTTACATGAATGTATCTAAACATAAATCATTTTACAAAGTAACTTATAACTGGAACTACTTTTATGTATGACAGTAATCAATTGATTCAAAAGTAATTTTTGTCACTTGAGAACCAAACATTTAGAAATTAGAATGTAATATTAATTAAAAATGAAATAAATTGTGAATCCATTCATTCCATTACCTTTCACCAAAAGATTCCTCATAAACCTGAATCAAACATTTCAAAGGAAAAAAACAAAGGTTAACTTGGTAATTTAAAGTTCTTGCAAATAAATAATTTGATTGAAACAACATAAACTGATAATCTTATACTGAACTTGAAATCTAAAAATTCATTCAGGCGTTACCTGGTTTCCGTATAAGAGAGGCGATGAAGACACGAATTGCTGAAAACGAAGTATTGAGAAGAGAAGAATGGACACAATTACTGCGACCTTCTTCATCGGTTACTCTATTTTCGACCTTATTCGCTGCTAATCCAATTACACGGCGAAGTAATTCGACCAAGATACGGGAGTTTACGAAAAAGTTTAATAATTTGTGGTTAGATTCTTTAATTCAGCTTTTAAATTGTATTAGCAAAAAAAAAAAGTTTTTTAATGGGATTTCTATTTTATTTAATTCTGATTAGGTATAGTTTAGAGACTCAATTATATATTATTTAAAAGTTTAAGGACCTTTCTTAAAAAAAAAAGTTTAAGGACCTCTTCTAAGAAAAAAATTAGTGCCTGATTGAGAAAAAAAGTTTTGTCTGAGATCTGATTATAAAATATTGAAGGACTCAATTACAAAATAATTCACAAAACTATTTAAATAATTCACGAACTACAAAATAATTAAACCTAAGTTTCTTTTGTCAAAAAAAAAAACCTAAGTTTCTAATAATAAAAAAAAAAGGAAAAATAAACTCATTTTCCCTAGGTTTCTTTAAATGACACAGACACATTCTCTATTTTTATAATAGACAAAAATCTCTCATAAGGTCTTCTAAAATATACAAAAATCCCTGTAAACTTAACACCGTTAACTAAACTGTTAAACATCCCTCTAATTTTACAAATCAGATGAGTATTGCATTGATTTATGAATAGATGCATCACATATAGGATTAGTCAAAGAATCTCTACAATTAAAATTACAATTGCAACTTATTACTACAACTAATAATAAAATGAATTTATTAGGTCATCTAATTACATTTTGAATTTGAAACGGGCGGATGATCCTAATAATCTATTAATATTAATTAAACAAACATATAATCTATATAATTTATATGTATAGAATGATGATTGAAGGTAACCCAACTGACAATGAGAATGAAATGGACGAAAACAGCGGCGAGCAGAAAGGAATATTGAACAGAACACCACGGATTTGCAGAAAACGACGGTAAGATGAAAACGACAGCATGCAAGGATGAGAATGATGATAAAAGAAAGGATGTCTAATGCAATGAAAAAGGATGAGTATGAAAGCAACTATACCCAATGATTTAGCCGTTGTCCAATGCTTCCATGAAGAAAAAAATCAATGATGAAAAAAATGGAAACATGTTACATCAACACTCAGAAGAGATACTGAAATTGTGTGTATGCAATTTATAACCAGAGTGAAATGAATGAAAATGGAGGGGGAGGTTTGTGTCATGTATGCATTTCTATTTTTCAATTGACAGCAACTTAACGTTTCTATTTTTCAAATACGTCCAAGATGAGGTCAAGCAAAGTCGAGTCTAGCATATTCCCACATGTATATGTGAGTGTTGTAAACTTCATATTGCTAAGTTTAATTCGCACTCATAACTCTAGCATGTTAGCATATATTGATAGTTAGTATTATGTCGGAGATAGTGATCTAACTTTTTTGAAGCATAATGATCTAGCTGGACACCACCTTATCACTTTAGTCATTTAACTCTCGCATGTCAACTATTAAGTCAACTTTATATTTCAGTAAACTTATTTTATGTCATCACAATAAAGAGAGAAATACAATTTTCAACACAGACAAAGACAATGACCTAATTGATTTTTTTTTGACAAAGACAGAGATTAATTTAAAATATTGATAAAGCCATATACTAATTTGAGAGTGGTTTACAGAGACAAAGATCAATTTAGTCGTTTCCTCGAAATAGATTAGAGAATATTATGAATAACAAGGACTAGACTCTAATATGAACCCTCAAGCTAAGTTATGATCGACACTATTTGTTTGCTTGCTTCTTCATTAATGTCAGCTGGTAATCAACATGAGATGATAACAATTCTCAACATTGATTCTCTTTCAAAAAGAGAATTCACAATATTGATTCAAAATCACACCTAGCGGTTAGTTCATTACTGCAAAATCATTAATTGCATCTACTACAATTTTACAGTCAGATTCAGAGAGAACATTTAGATTGAGTAAAAATTTGCTTTACTCCATGTAGAAAAGGATGCCTTAAACACAAGTGCCACAAATAAAAATTGTCATGTGTGGATGAAGGATATGTACAAGAATTGAAAATGCCACATTGACACCATGTTGTAGATCATGTATATGCAGCGTAAGGAAATGCTCAATTTATGTGCAGAAATCTTAAATGAATGGGGCCTCATGGTTGCTATGGTTGCAAGTTGTGACTTCTATTCTAAGACTATTGGACAATCTTACTAATACAGGGGAAATCTGTTTGTTATTAGAGAATAGAGAAATTATGTGGAGGTACACATGATCAGTAATGGCTGAGGCTGGGAATCAGAAGGGTTGGTAGTACCATAAATTAGCAACACAAGGTCAAAATCTTGTTCATCTTGACGAGGAAGTTTAAAAATGGTTAACTCCGTTGATGTGTCAAATATGAGTTAAAATTTTTAAATTAAATGGAAAAGTGGACGTCAAGCAACATATTAGGAGATTTTTTTAAGATAGAAAGATGATTTAATATAGATAAATTATGAGTACTTATTTCAATTGAAGAAAATGTACAGCTCAGTAGATTTCTTTCAATTGAAGATTATGTGTTTGCTATGTGCACTCTCTCAACATGTAAACTACCACTAAATACATGCATGTACTTTTTTCTTTCTTTCTTATGTTTAAAGTCAGACAGAGTATTTAAAAATGACTAGTTCTAATAGATACTTGCACCCATTTTAAAATTTTTACAGTGCCATGCATATACACACGCACACTTCTATATATATAATTATTGTCAGATAGCAAAGGTGTACTATGTTTTTCTGCATGTAACCAATCGTTGCTGTTTTAGGATCGGTAGTTGTTGTGATTATTCAAAAACACATGCCAGTGTCTGCAAACTCATGAATGCATTTGATCAGAAACATTAATATCAGACTGTGAAAATCCAATGAATTTAGCAAAGCCCTTATTGCTTCATTGAGTCTACGCCTGACACTTCACGAATATGGCACCCCACATTTACATACACTGAGAGCAAATAAGAAGGACTATGTATCCATTTATTATAGTCACAGTTCCACACTCCACCTAGCATAACATTAAATGTTCTCAACTACAATCATGTGCTAATTAGATACCTTCCTTGTTAGGATGAAAAGTTAGGTGACAGATTGACAATAGTAGTATTTAGAATTTCTGATCAGACTTTCTGAAAATCTCTCCAGTTTAAGATAGCCATGAAAAATTATTCAAATACATGTGATATATGCAGATCAGTGGACACAAGCTCTGATAAATAAGGATAAAATGTGATTCTCTCGCTCAAAGTTGCAGTAGCAAATGTTTGTAAATCAGTATTTCGGTACTCGAAATTGTAAGAATCGAACAACTTAGTCCGTAAGTTTATGAAATAGAAAATATATTAGTCGCATAAATTAAAGATAGTCAATCAATTTAGTCCCTCTACTAAAATATATCTTTTGTAAACATCGGTCAAAACCGCGGGAAGACCTACATTATTGACCAGAATAGTCTCTTATACTGCATCAAGACAAACATAAAATCTTTAAAATAGAGGGTCTAAAGTGTTATTTAGTAAATTCGATGGACTAAATTGATAAACCCTTACAATTTCAAGGACCAAGTATACTACTATTTTTGGGGGGAACCATCACCATTCATTCAGCCATGTCTCTCTTTGTTTTCCAACAAAAAATCAAATGGAGGTTGGCTGAAATTTCCTTGAAGAAACATATTAGAAACAACCTTATACATAGCTTCTGTAAGATGAACACCATCCCAATTAATATACTGAGAAGGGCTAGTGCAGGCAGTAGCATTAGGTGTACCACAAGTAGCAAACACAGTGAAGTTGTAAGGAGGTTCTCCTGATCCACAGCAGACACTGAACATATCTTTGAATCCATACTTGCTTGGATTCTTCATCACAGTACGGTATGCATTGAAGTAATCAGCATAAACTATGACTGCATGTGGGTACTGTTTTCTGAATTCTTGTAATTTGGCTTGCAGCAT